>ERZ857521.1019-NODE-1019-length-37211-cov-13.787437_pt1 | contig 37211 bp, 25 predicted proteins | sample MGYA00519701_ERZ857521 | MGnify/ENA primary metagenome ERZ857521 (study PRJEB31778, sample SAMEA3449346) | human gut metagenome | biome: human gut; feature: human-associated habitat; material: faeces | place: United Kingdom | collected 2010/2012 ...
CGGGGACCTCATGATTATGAATCATGCGCTCTAACCAGCTGAGCTATCCCGCCATACAACCGCCAGGCGTGGAAGCCACCCAACGGTCAAATCATTACTTAGTAGCGGGACCCGGGATTGAACCGGGAACCTCATGATTATGAATCATGCGCTCTAACCAGCTGAGCTATCCCGCCATCTTTTCGATTGCGGGTGCAAAGGTAAAACATCTTTTCGACATACGCAATATTTTCGCCCATTTTTCTTTTGTTTTCCTCCACATCTTTTTCACTTCTTTTTTACCTCCAAAAGCTAAATCCACGTACAATGCATTCATATCCAGCCATATGCGAAATCCATATTATCACGTATATCATCAAAACGGAAAATACGCAAAAGAGAAAAGCGAAAAATAATAGACGATTCATTATGTAGTGTACAAAAAATTAGTTTAATTTGCGCCCGTTATTTTAATTCATAACTTTAACAAAGAAAAGCCTGAAACTATCTATGAAAAAGAAAATAAAGATAGAATATACGTTAGCTCCTGCATCAAGCACTATTTTATGGAACGCCATCAGCACTCCATCCGGATTAAGCCACTGGTTTGCCGATAACGTAACCAGACTTAACAAGACATTTATGTTCAAATGGGGAAAGACCGAAACCAGAGAAGCCGAAATAACCAATTTCCGGACCGAATCATTCATCCGTTTTCACTGGAAAGACGATGAGCCACGCACCTATTTCGAACTAAAAATTTATTACAATGAACTAACCACAGACCTTTCACTAGAAGTGACAGACTTTGCCGAACCCGGTGAAGAAGATGACGTTATCAACCTATGGGACTCTCAAATTGAAGTGCTAAAACGGACGTGCGGTATATAATTTTCTAAAAATATACAAAACATCATGCTCCGCGTTGTTTTTTATGCTACTTTTGCAAGCTGACAACCATATATTAAGGAATGCTACGCATAAAAAAACTAGATATATTCGTATTGAAGAGCTTTTTACTGCTCTTTTCTGGGACGTTTTTCATCTGTCTGTTTATCTTCATGATGCAATTTCTATGGAGGTACGTAGACGAGTTAGTAGGAAAAGGATTAGAGATTAATGTTCTAGCCCAATTTTTCTTTTATTCAGGTCTGACATTGATTCCCCTGTCGCTTCCTCTGGCCATCCTACTGGCTGCACTCATGACATTCGGAAACTTTGGTGAGCGGTACGAACTGTTATCCATGAAGGCAGCAGGCATCCCCCTACTCCGTATCATGCGGCCAGTCATACTGTTCTGCATGTTTCTGGGAGGCATGTCATTCTTTTTCCAGAACGAAATCGGTCCGCGTGCCCAAAAGCAACTATGGACACTCTTGGTTTCCATGAAGCAAAAATCTCCTGAAGTAGACATACCGGAAGGAGTATTTTATAGTGATATCGACGGTTATAACATTTATGTCAAGCACAAAGACCGGGAGACAGGTATGCTGAAAGACGTGTTAATATACAACTTTTCCGATGGATTCGAAAATGCACATATCATCTGGGCGGAAGAAGGAAAGTTGGAACTGACCGCCGACAAGCAGCACCTTTTCCTTCATTTGTATAATGGTGAACAATTTGAGAACCTGAAATCCCAATCTGTCATTTCACGTAACGTCCCCTACCGCCGCGAATCATTCAAGGAAAAGCATACACTTATCCAATTCGATTCCGATTTCAATATGGTAGACGGAAGTTTCCTCGACCAACGCTCGGATATCAAGAATATGCGGGAAATCTCCCAGGCTATTGATTCGTTGGAAATACACGCCGACAGTGTAGGACGCGCTTACTTCAACGATGTCATTAACTCTACTTACAAGACACCGGTACTGACCAAAGCCGATTCTACCAAATTGGAGAAACTGAACGTGGCATACCTGAATACTGACAGCATCTTCAATTCCATGACTTCGCAAGAAAAGTCTCAAACATTGAGCAAGACGGAAAACAGGATTTCCTCGTTGGCATCCGACTGGGAGATGAAAAGCTTTATGAGCAAAAGTACGGACGGAAATATCCGTTCGCACCGTTCCGACTGGCACAAGAAAATCACTCTTTCGTTGGCTTGTATCATCTTTTTCTTTATCGGAGCGCCGCTGGGAGCCATTATCCGCAAGGGCGGACTGGGTATGCCGGTCGTGATATCCGTGCTGATTTTTGTGGTGTATTACATTATCGACTCGGGCGCGACCCGTATCGGGAAAAGCGGCGAGATGAATGTGGCGCTGGGTACCTGGATGAGTACACTCGTGCTGGCACCCGTAGGAGCGTTCTTCACTTATAAGTCAAACAAAGATTCGGTGGTGTTCAATATTGACACGTATGCGGCGTTTTTCCGCAAGGTGTTTGGCATCCGCTTGTCGAGACACCTGTTTAAGAAAGAAGTGATTATCCATACACCCGAATACCGGAAAGATGTCGAGGCGCTGGAACACATCAGCGCATTGTGTGAAGACTATATGCGTATGCATCGGTTGAAAGGATTGCCTAATTATATCAAGCTATTCATGAACAACAAGCCGGACGATGCCATCGCTGATATCAGCAGGCAAATGGAAGCGGTGATAGAGGAACTCTCGAATTCGAAAGATCCAATCTTGCTGAACGCGATGAACAATTATCCTTTCCTGGCGGTTAAGGCTCATAAGAGTCCGTTCGGGAACCGCTGGCTTAACTTGGCGTTAGGTATCGTGGTACCTGCAGGATTGTTGGTGTACCTTCATATCTGGCGGTTCAGGCTACGGCTGGAGAAAGATTTAAAAAACATTATCCGGACCAACGAACAGGTTATACAACAAATAAAAGACCAACATTATTATTCATAACAATACAATAACGCATTATGGACAAGATAAAGCTAAATACCGTAGAAGAAGCCATTGAGGACTTCCGTAAAGGAGAATTTGTAATCGTAGTAGATGATGAAGACCGCGAAAATGAAGGCGACCTTATCATTGCAGCCGAGCTGATTACGCCTGAAAAAGTGAACTTTATGCTGAAACATGCCCGCGGGGTGCTTTGTGCGCCGATTACGATGTCCCGATGCAAGGAGCTCGACCTTCCGTGCCAGGTAATCAATAACACATCGGTTTTAGGGACTCCGTTTACGGTGACTATCGATAAGCTGGAGGGATGTACTACAGGAGTTTCGGCTGCCGACCGTGCCGCTACCATCCGTGCGCTTGCCGACCCGGCATCGGTTCCTGAAACTTTTGGCCGTCCCGGACATATAAACCCGCTTTATGCGCAAGACAAAGGGGTGCTCCGCCGTGCGGGACATACCGAAGCGAGTATCGACCTCGCCAAGCTGGCAGGGCTTTATCCCGCGGCTGCTTTGATGGAAGTGATGAACGAGGACGGTACGATGGCACGCCTTCCCGAACTGCGCCAGATGGCGGACCAATATGGGTTTAAGCTGATATCGATTGCCGACTTGATAGCCTATCGCTTGAAGCAAGAGTCGCTGGTAGAGCGGGGAGTGGAGGTAGACATGCCTACCGGATACGGGCATTTCCGCCTGATACCTTTCCGCCAGAAAAGCAACGGGCTGGAACACGTGGCGTTGATAAAGGGGCATTTCGAGCCTGATGAGCCCGTGTTGGTGCGTGTACATTCGTCGTGTGCTACGGGCGACATTTTCGGTTCTTTGCGTTGCGATTGCGGAGAACAGCTTCATAAAGCCATGCAAATGATAGAAAGAGAAGGCAAAGGTGCCGTTATCTACCTTATTCAGGAAGGACGTGGCATCGGATTGATGGAAAAAATGAAAGCCTACAAGCTCCAGGAAGAAGGCATGGACACCGTAGACGCCAACATCTGCCTCGGACACCAAGCCGATGAACGCGACTATGGAGTAGGCGCACAAATCCTGCGTGAGGTAGGCATTCACAAGATGCGTCTGCTTACCAATAATCCTGTAAAACGGGTGGGACTGGAAGCCTACGGATTGGAAATCGTGGAGAATGTGCCCATCGAGGTCACACCTAACGTTTACAACGAACGTTACCTGCATACGAAGAAAGACCGCATGGGACATACGTTGCATTTTAAGAATTGAAAATCATACATTAAAAATTAATGATTATGGAAACAAATGATTTGGCAAAAGTGTACGCGTCTAAAGCAAAGGCCGTACAAGCTACACTGATGCGCAATGTCTACACATGGATGACATTGGCGCTGGTCATTACCGGATTGGTATCTTTATACGTGGCAAAATCATACACGTTACTCTCGATGATTGTTGAAAACCGGATGCTCTTCTGGGGGCTTCTGATAGCTGAAATAGGATTGGTCATCTATCTTTCCGCACGCATCCACCGGATTGCTTTCAGCACCGCTACCCTGCTTTTTATCGCCTACTCCATTCTGAACGGAGTCACACTCGCCTTTATCTTTATGATATACACCATGAGTTCCATTGCCACCACATTCTTTGTTACGGCAGGTACCTTTGGCGTAATGGCACTCTATGGCTATGTAACCAAGAAAGACTTGAGCCGTATCGGAAATATCTGCATCATGGCACTGATCGGACTTATCATTGCTTCACTGGTCAACCTGTTCCTGCATAACTCAATGATGGATTTAATCATTTCGGGTATCGGTGTGTTGATTTTCACGGGGCTTACGGCTTATGATTCACAAAAAATCAAGCAGCTATTAACAGGAGAAGACATAGCGATAAATGATACCACCCAAAAGATTGCCCTGATGGGTGCCATGACACTCTATCTCGACTTTATCAATCTTTTCTTGTATTTACTTCGGTTCTTAGGCGACAGAAAGTAATAAATGTTTTTATATGTCATAAAAAATGCTTTATTTTGCACCGATTTTGAACTAAAATTAAAAAGAAGAATATGAATCAACTTTCAGAACGTTTAAACAGTTTGTCACCCTCGGCTACGCTGGCTATGTCGCAAAAGAGCGGCGAGCTTAAGGCTCAGGGCGTAGATGTAATCAACATGAGTGTCGGCGAACCCGACTTCAACACTCCCGACCATATCAAGGAAGCCGCTAAAAAAGCGATTGACGAAAACTATTCGCGCTATTCTCCTGTAGCCGGTTATCCCGCATTGCGAAACGCCATTGTAGAAAAACTGAAAAAAGAAAACGGACTGGAATATACAGCAGCCCAAATCAGTTGTGCCAACGGTGCCAAGCAGTCGGTATGCAACACGATTATGGCTTTGGTAAACAAAGGAGATGAAGTCATTGTCCCTGCTCCTTATTGGGTAAGCTATCCCGAAATGGTGAAACTGGCAGAAGGTACTCCCGTCATTGTACGTGCGGGTATCGAGCAAGACTTCAAGATTACTCCCGAACAACTGGAAGCGGCTATCACTCCTAAGACGCGCGCCCTGATTCTTTGCTCGCCTTCGAACCCTACCGGCTCGGTATACAGCAAGGAAGAACTGGCGGGACTGGCTTCGGTATTGGCTAAGCACGAGCGTGTCATTACCATCGCCGATGAAATCTATGAGCACATCAACTACATCGGCAAACACGAAAGCATCGCCCAGTTCAGCGAAATCAAAGACCGTGTGGTTATTGTCAACGGCGTATCGAAAGCGTATGCCATGACGGGCTGGCGTATCGGATTTATCGCCGCTCCCGAATGGATTGTGAAAGGTGTCAACAAGCTTCAGGGACAATATACTTCTGGTCCGTGCTCGGTATCACAGAAAGCAGCCGAAGCCGCTTACACTGGCACACAGGCTCCGGTAGAAGAAATGCGCCAAGCATTCGAACGCCGTCGTGATTTGATTGTGAAACTGGCAAAAGAAATACCCGGATTCGAAGTAAACGTTCCGGAAGGTGCTTTCTACCTCTTCCCGAAATGCGATTCGTTCTTCGGTAAGAAAGACGGTGACCGTGTTATCAACAATGCGGAAGATTTGGCGATGTATCTGCTTGAGGTAGGCCATGTAGCCTGCGTAGGTGGTACTTCATTCGGCGCGCCTGAATGTATCCGTATGAGCTACGCTACTTCTGACGAGAACATTGTAGAAGCTATGCGTCGTATCAAGGAAACACTGGCAAGGCTGAGCTGATGTGATGTGTTTTAGTAACTGAAATAACACATATCAGAAACGCAGATTTTCGCGGATTAACACAGATTATTTATGTTGACCATTAGGATAGTTTACGATTTATTGTTTTGCTCTAAACCATACTTCGTCAATCGAAAAATTGTAAATAAAAAGAATCTGAGTTGACCCGTGTAATCTGCGTTTCTGAACTGACCGATTATATAACGCTCATGCCCACTGCAGAACGTCGCACGCTACGTTCGAAACTATCTCAAAAAGCAGAAATTAACTTCTCTAATATTGTATCAGTATAAGTATGCCAAATTTCAAGTATTGATTGTTTATATTCAGGAAACAGTTGTTTTATATATTCTATCTCAAAGACCAATCTATAGTCATTAGGATTGTTGCCAGCTTGTCCTTCTTTCCTCGTTCCGACACGAGCCACTTTGATTCTATAAAGGTCACGTATTCCTTGACCACTTAGATAAGGAATAAAATAGCACAATTTGTCCAATTCTACAGTAGACGGGAATTTTTTCCCTGTATAATAAACAGTTGCACTTTTATCAAGATACTGACTAATATTATCTTTTTTCACAAAACAAACCAACACATTCTTACTCATGTCTACTTGTGACAATTTTCCATATCCTATTGTTTGGGATTCCTTTACCAAACTTGAAATAATACCGTCTGGATATTCTGCAAGTAGGTCGAAAAAGTTCAACTGTTTAATCTTTGCATCATTTCTTTTCAGCTTCTCTATTTTTACATCGAGCGCCTTTTTAACTTCACCTTCTTTTAAACGATCCATGATTTGTGCAATGGCTTCTGAGCAGTCACGCGTTTCAACCGGTTCTACAGTTTGTATATCATTAAATAATCTAATCAATGAACGTCCTACAGCCCATGCGAGATTTACAGGCACTGCATTGCCTATTTGTTTGTATTTGTCACTCATTGTTCCGGCAAACAGCCAACTATCAGGAAATGTTTGTATCCTCGCATATTCCCTTACTGTCAATGGGCGTGTTTCCAACGGATGGCAACGTTCAGTCTGTTTCTGGCAAGGGGAACAAGTAAGAGTCAGTGAAGGTTCGTCAAGTGATAAGCGACGTGCCATTCCTGTCTTACCTCCACCCAAAAGCCAACTACCTCCCATATATTCTTTAGCAACGTTTTCTGGAAGGTTACGCCAATCACCACCTTGTGGAACCATTTCAAGTACTTTTTGCTTCTTAAGAGGATACTTGACGCCTTCAGATTGTGGTACATCCGTATCGTATATAATACTTTTGTAAAGAGCATCTCTCAATGTAAGCACTCGCGTATAGGGTGATGGCCAGTGATAGCTTACTTTTTCTGCCAAATCGTTTCGGATAGCTATCAATATAAGCCGTTCACGCTTTTGCGGCACTTGATACATGATGGCTTTTAACACACGAGGTTCCACAAGGGTATAGCCCAATTCTGCAATCGTGTTCTTAATGGTACTGAACGTACGCCCATTGTCATGAGAAGTCAACCCCTTAACATTCTCACCCATGAACACCTTCGGACGGATTTCATTTACAGCCCGCGCCAGTTCAAAGAAAAGCGTACCCCGCGTATCATTAAATCCGCCCTGTTTGCCCGCATAAGAGAAAGCCTGACAAGGAAAACCTCCCGATAAGAAATCAACCTTATCCCGAAGCGGGGTAAAATCAACATTACGGACATCGCCTTCTATTATATTCCATTCCGGGTGATTCATTCGGAGTGTATTACAAGCAGACTTGTCAAATTCGTTGAGCAAGACATGGCTGAAACCAGCTAAAGATAATCCGAGAGCAAGGCCACCACCACCTGCAAAAAGTTCCACAGACGTATATTCACGCAGCGGACGTGTATGAAGTTCTTCATCCCAACGGCTATGCAGCATGGCTTCAACCTCTGGAAACGTTTCCAGTTCCTCAAGATAAAAACCTTTCACGCCGTCTTCCGAATGTGAAGGATAGACTCCGTTTTCCGCCCATTTCTGAACTGTAGCATTCGATGTTCCAACTAAAGCAGCGAAGTTATTTTCTGATATGAACCGCATATTTATAAACCGCCTTTTTCTGTGATTTCTTTAGCTATATCTTCCACTTTTTGCATGATGAGGGCACTCCCGTCTATTCCATCTTCTTCTACTACCTCTCCAAAAGCTTTGGCTAATTGATAATAGAAAGTCTTGTCACCTGTGATATGCTCCCAAAACTCCGCGCCACAATACACGGGATAAGTAGTTGCTATGGTTTTGTAGTTGGCAGAAATTCTCTCGCCATATAATACGCCTACAATCATATCATCCATTTGCAAAGTTATCCGGTCAAGACGTGCCTTGCCAATAAGGCGCTTAAAGTGCCCTAATATAGTATCTACATCATCCTTGTTAATTGTCTGTGGACCAGCCTTACATTGGCAGTATTTCTTCCTGCCGTCAAGGGCATCGATAAACTCAATATCTATTCCCTCAATACCAGAGGCACAGCCTGCAACTTGCGCAAGTTGGGAAATGAATATTTGAATGTTCTGCCCGAAACTCGTGTTCACGCTTGTCCCGAGAATACGTGGATAAACAAGAGCCTTTGCCATTGACTGTGGCGTTGTATCACCACATAAGAAAGCAGACAGGTAGTTAATGAGGAAAGGATTAATGTCGAAATCTTTCAATCGCAGTTTTTGAAGATTCTTAATATGGTTGGGTATTATGGAAGTGCGAAAATAATCCTTTCCACTTTCTATGATTGCTTTTTTCTGTTCTTCGGTCATAATTTTATTTCTATATGAATGAATATGTTGCAAAGTTACATCTTTTCCACAAGATTTTGGCATGATTTCAACTATGCTTTTGCGAAAAATCCATTATGTCAAAACTATAACCACATTTATCCTACAACTTCTTTCCATACCCCGTCTCCCCCTCAGCCGCCACGCTGGAGGAATTTCCTATCATCTCATACGGTTTAACCTCCTCCTTCCTGAACCGTTCAAGATAAGCATGGTTAATCCAATATTCAATTTCCAATAAAGTTTGTTCGCGCACGGCTGGCTTCAACTGGCACTCCCAAACCGTTATCACGTTCCACCCTATTTCCCTCAAAGCTTCCTTGTTTAGCTCATCACGCGCCTTGTTGCGTTCGATTTTCTTTTGCCAAAACGCACTGTTGGAATGAGGAATATGCCCGTCCGCCTCATGCCCATGCCAAAAACACCCATGCACGAAAATCACCACCCTGTACTTGCGGAGCACAATATCCGGCGTACCCGGCAACCCTTTCATGTTCTTACGATAACGGTAACCTCGGTGGTACAAGTAACGGCGCACAATGAGTTCCGGTTTCGTATCCTTACTGCGGATTTTCGCCATGACGGCGGAACGTTTTTCTTTGTCCCAGATATCCATATCCGACATTATTCTCCCACAAAGATAACGTTTTATCATCAAACGGCAAATTTACAGCAGTAATTTCTACGATAATAGCTTATGGCTTCTAAAGATGTGTAAAACACCAATCGTAACCCTCATAGAAAAAGCCATTTACAATGCCACGTAAGTTTTAAAGCAGTCTCAACCTGCTGAAACTACAATTTCATAAGGACAAGACCATAGTTCAACAGGTTGAAACCCACGAAAAAACTGCTTATTCCGCTTCAAGATACAGCACCCGGCTGGCATAATCATTCAGCTTGTGATAGTCCACCTTATGCGTGTAAGGGATTTCCAAACCGTTTTCCATCAAGAACTTGCCCGAATACGCTTTCCCTTCGAACGGGAGAGGCTCGTTATCGATACGGTTCAACTCTTTGACCCGATACATCTTCGCCGGGTCGAGACCTGCCATGCGCACACGAGGCAAATGCTGGTTATAAAACGTTTCCATTTTCCACCAATAGAATACCGCCTTATCTTTCTCGGGCGAAGTGTACATCAGAGATGCCACACCCAAGCGGTCGTAGGGAGAAACCAGACGGTAGATATCCCCGAACTGCACTACGGGACGAATCATCTTGTAATCGGCTATTGCCTTCCGGCAAATCTCCTTCTCCTCCTCGGTCATGTTCTTTGGCTGGATTTCCATGCCCAGACGCCCGCTCATCGCCACATCGATGCGGTATTTGATAGGAACGGTACGGAAGACCTGATGATTGGGAGCCGAACTGATGTGGGACGCCATGGCAATCGCCGGGAAGAAATATGAAGTGCCCCATTGCATGTAAATGCGCTGGAGGGCATCGGTATTGTCGCTCACCCAAAACTCGTCGAACCAAGGCAAGTACCCCCAGTTGGCACGTCCTCCGCCGCTGGCACAAGCCTGGATAGTAAGGTCAGGATATTTGGCACGGATACGGTTGCATACACTCTCGAAGCCACGATGATACTCGATGTACATGTGGCTTTGGTTGTCAGCGGTCAGGTAATTCGAACCGTGGTTCATAATCGCCATATTGGCGTCCCACTTGATATACTCGATTTCGGGATACTTGCTCATCAGGTCATCCACCACGCCGAACACGAAATCCTGCACTTCGGGATTGCCGAGGTCAAGTACAACCTGCGTTCCGCCACGTCCCAATACCGGGTCGCGCTGGGGAGCTTTCACTATCCATTCGGGATGCTTCTCGTAGAGTTCGCTCGTAGTATTCGACATTTCCGGCTCTATCCAGATACCGAATCCCACATGATGTTTCTTTGCGTCACGGAGCAATCCCTCAATGCCTTCGGGAAGCTTACGGGTATCTACCACCCAATCGCCCAACGAAGAATTATCGGTATTGCGCTGGTACTTGCCTCCGAACCATCCGTCATCCATGACGAACAATTCGCCGCCCATCGACTCGATATCCGCCATCATCTGTTCCATGCCTTGCTGGTTGATGTCGAAGTAAACGCCTTCCCAGCTATTGAGCAAGATTTTGCGAGGCTTGTCTCCATGCGCCAGTTTATAAGTGCGTCCCCAGCGGTGAAAGTTCCGGCTGGCTCCGCTCAACCCTTCGTCCGAATAAGTAAGGGCAAGCACCGGAGTCTTGAACGTCTCGCCTTTCTGCAAATGATACATGGAATTATCTTCATTGATACCGGCAAAGAATTGGTGGTATTCGCTATCATCGGTGTCAATACGGAGCTTGTAATTGCCTGTATAGCAAAGTGCCGCACCGATTGTACGTCCCTCATTCTCCTGCGGACGGCCGTCGAGCGAGAACATCACTTCGGCATGTGCCGTATGCGAATTGCGCACCCCGTCCTTGTTCTTTATCACTTTCATGCCCGGCTCCAACGGTTCCTGAGCCAAACGCCCTTCGTTCGCCCACGAACCATACAGGCTGGAGAGCCATACATTGCCCCTGCGGATGGGCAGGTAAGCCGAAGCGAACTGGTTGAGCACTACGGGTTTCTTTTCTTCGTTCGTTATTTCGGTCCAGGTCTCAATGATGTCCACATCCTGATAAGCCCGGTAACATACGTTGACATAAAATGGATACACCTTATCTTTCAAGCGGACAGAAACTTCCTTTGTCTTATCCCCATCGGTCGTAGCCACGCTTTCCACCACCAGCTGGGTTGACATGTTCCCGTCGGCATGGCATACCGAGAGCGCCGTTTCTGCCGGAGTATTCATTCCATACACCGGATAAGCGGCATGATTGCACGTACGCACCGCATCAATCTGTTTCAGGTCCGCATCGTCCAGCTTCGTACCATAATATACATATTTCAATTCTCCCCCTTGCGGTGCATCAATCACCAGCGAGGTTTCGGGAGTAGAGAGGCGCACAAGTTGCTCTTGCGCCCATACACCGGAAGCGAAAAGCGAAGCTCCGGCAACTAATAAGACTTTAGCTTTCATGTTTTTCATGATGAGTTGTTTTAAATGATATCAATGCAAAAATAGGCATATTCCACCAATGCGAATGATACTGTTTTATCTTTTTCATTACAGATAGTGCGGATTATTACAGAAAATGCTATATATTTGCTGAAAGAAACCTTAAAACGAATTACGGATGATGAAACAACTGCATTTCACCTTGCTCTTGCTTGCCGCTCTCCTGCTGGCAGGCTGCTCTACCGTCCCACTGACCGGACGGAAGCAAATGCTTTTGGTATCGGATAGCGAAGTGCTGTCCTCCAGTCTTACCCAATACAACGACTATATCAAGTCGGCTAAGAAATCAGCCAATGCCGCACAAACCGCCATGGTGGTACGGGTAGGGAAAAAGATAGCCTCCGCCACCGAAGCCTACCTGCGCGCGAACGGCATGGCATCGGAAATCCAGAACTTCGCGTGGGAATTCAATCTCATACAAGACCCGCAAGTGAACGCCTTCTGCATGCCGGGCGGCAAGATTGTAGTTTATGAAGGACTGATGAAGCTGGTCTCGTCCGATGACGAACTGGCGGTAGTGGTAGGACATGAAGTGGCACATGCCGTAGCAAAGCATAGCAATGAACGCCTGAGCCAACAAGTAATGGCGCAATATGGTGCGAATATCCTCAATTCGCTGGTAAGCGACAAGAGTTCTGCGGTGCAAAAGGTTGCAGGCACGGTTTACGGCATCGGCGCACAATACGGCATGATGCTTCCCTTCTCGCGCAAACACGAATCGGAAGCAGACTATATGGGGCTGGTATTCATGACCATGGCTGGATACAATCCCGATGTAGCCGTTGGATTCTGGCAAAAGATGTCGGCAGGAAGCGGAGGGTCTGTACCCGAGTTTATGAGCACACACCCCAGCGACGCCACTCGTATCGCCGATATCCGGAAAGAACTGCCGGGCATCAAGGCGAAATATGGCAAATGATGAACATTTACTATTTGACAATTTACAATTTACGATTTACGATTTATCCCCTAATCCTATTTTGTACATTGCCAATAGAAATGAAATAAATTGTAAATCGTAATTTGCTAAATTGTAAATGAAACAACTCTTTCTTTCACTCGCTGCCATGCTATGCGCTTTGTGCGCACAAGCACAAGAGAGAGCCTTCCTTCCCCTATCGGGCACCTGGGAAAGCTCGTTAGGCACTTGCCGGCTTCCGGGCACCACCGATGAAAACAAATTAGGCAATCCGGCACAGGCTCCCTATGCTACGGCTCAGTTGACAAGGCTCTATTCGTATAGCGGACAAGTCACCTACGAACGCGACTTCACCTTGCCCGAAAGCTTTGCCGGAAAGAAGCTCCGCCTGATTATGGAACGCACCAAGCCCAGCACGCTTTGGATAGACGGGGACAGCATCGGGAGCTTCTCACACCTCTATGCCCCTCATTGTTATGAACTTCCTTCCCTGAAACCTGGCAAGCACCATATTGTCCTGCGTATAGACAATTCTGAAACATCAGTACCGAAAGAAATACAAAGTTCACATGCTTGGACCGATGCCACACAAACCAACTGGAACGGTATCTTAGGCAAATTCGGGATAGAAGCCTACGATACACCTTATATAAATAAGGTACAAGTCTACCCATCTGTATCTGAAAAATGCGCCCGCATAACATTGGAGGTATGGTCCGACTATCCCTGTTCAGCAATTGTCAGTATCCAAGGAAAAGCATGGAATACCCCTGCTACACACGTGCTTCCCACCTTCGAGAAAAACATAACCTTGCAACAGGGTGCCAATTCGTTTACCTTTACACTTGACATGGGAGAGTCTCCGCTGCTATGGAGCGAATTTCATCCTGCCTTGTATGGACTGGACATTGCACTTAACAACGGGCACTCACACGACCAGCAACACATAGATTTCGGAATGCGTGAATTCGGTACAGAAAACACGCAATTTGTTTTAAACGACAAGAAAATATTGCTTCGCGGCAAACACGATGCCTGCGTCTTCCCTCTTACCGGATATGCACCAATGGATGTGGAAACATGGCGCAACATATTCCGCATAGCCAAACGATATGGCATCAATCACTACCGGTGCCATTCGTACACTCCTCCCGAAGCAGCCTTGAAAGCAGCCGATATAGAAGGTATCTATTTCCAAGTGGAACTTCCACTTTGGGGAGCCATACAGCGTAACAATATATCGTTGAACACATTCCTGAAACGAGAAGGCAACATGATATTGGACTGGCTGGGCAATCATCCTTCGTTCATGATGCTGGGACTAGGCAATGAGCTGCACGGAGACATTGACGTAATGCGCGAGTGGCTTGACGAGTTCCGCCGGAAAGACCTACGGCACTTGTATTGTTTCGGTTCGAACAACAATCTGGGTTGGCAAGGTCCGCAAGATGGAGAAGACTTTTTCGTAACGTGCCGGGTAGGCGGAGGCGAAGGATATTCGACTCATGTACGCTCTTCCTTCGCATACGTGGATGCAGAAAAGGGAGGCATCCTGAACAACACCCGTCCCAATACAACCGCCAATTATGCACAAGCCATTGCCCAGTGTCCCCGTCCCGTAGTGGGACACGAGACCTGCCAGTTCCAGATTTATCCCGACTTCCAGCAAATTGCGAAATACAAAGGCGTGCTGTATCCATACAATCTGGAAATATTCCGTAACCGGCTGAAAGAAAATCACCTACACGACCAAGCCGAAGCTTTCCATCGTGCTACGGGACATTTCTCTGTGGCATGTTACAAAGCCGATATCGAATATGCCCTGCGCACACCCGGCTTCGGAGGTTTCCAAATGCTCGACCTGCAGGATTACCCCGGACAAGGCTCGGCACTGGTAGGCATACTTGACGCCTTTATGGAAAGCAAAGGCATTATAGACCCCGAAACCTTCTACGGATTCTGTGCACCGGTCGTACCGCTTGCCCGGCTCACCGATTTCTGCTGGCTGAACACCCAACCTTTACACATTGGTATCTCCCTTTCCAACTACGAAGAAAATGATTGGTCGACTCCCATTCATTGGCAACTGGTTTCTGATGACGGAGAATGGGAAAAACAAGGAACGATTACCTGTTCCGTTCCCCAAGGCGAACTAAAAGAAGCCGGTGACATCAATTTATCACTAAACGGACTGAAAAAGCCTCAGCGCCTCACCTTAAACCTTCGGACAGGTACTTACCACAATTATTACCATCTTTGGGTTTACCCCGATGAGCAGGAAAGTACAGAAGGAATTTACATCGATTCCCTACTTAACAAGCAGGTGAAAGCCAAGCTGGCAAAGGGAGAAACCGTACTCTTGCTTCCCCGCCACAAGGACATCGGGAAACAAAGCGTAGGAGGCATGTTCACACCCGATTATTGGAACTATGCCATGTTCAAGACCATATCGGAAAATGCAGGCAAAGAGGTTTCGCCGGGTACGATGTCGATATTGACAAATCCCGCACATCCCTTATTCCGCCACTTCCCTACCGAAGAACATAGTGACTGGCAATGGTGGAGCATCACCCGAAATTCGCGTCCGATGATACTGAACCACACAGACAAGGCATACCGCCCCGTAGTGCAAGTCATTGATAACATCGAACGGAACCACAAACTGGGTATCGTCTTCGAGTTCCGCATCGGAAAAGGAAAGCTTCTGGTATGCACCACCGACCTCAATGCCATTAAAGACACACCCGAAGGGAACCAGTTCCGCACTGCCCTGCTCCGCTATGCAAAATCGGCACAATTCCAGCCCGACATCGTATTGACATGGGAAGAACTGATCCGACTTTTCACCGAGGACATCATCCAACGAGATATACAAGGAGTAAAGAACCAATCAGACTATAGTTCGAATGTGCTAATGCGACAATGTGCTAATGTGACAATGTGCTAATGCGACAATGTGCTAATGTGACAATGTGCTAATGTGACAATGTGCTAATGTGACAATATGCTAATGTGACAATGTGTTAATGTGACAATGCATTGGCTCATTAACACATTGTCACATTAACGAATTAACACATTGGCTCATTAGCAAATTAATAAATTTAAGACCATGATAGTAAAAGACAAAAACGTTATCCGCGAAATTACTCCTCTTTCGGAAAAAGACTGCTTCTACATTGCCGACCGAAGGAAAAGCGAATTCACTTATCCGATGCATTGCCACAAGGAATTCGAACTGAACTTCGTAATCAATGCCCCCGGAGTACAACGCATCGTAGGCGACTCTGCAGAAATCATCGGCGAATACGACCTGGTACTCATCACCAGTCCAGATTTGGAGCATGTATGGGAACAACATGATTGCAAAAGCAAGGACGTTCGGGAAATCACCATCCAGTTCTCACCCCAATTCATGAAAACTTTACTCAGCACCAATCAATTCGACCGCGTCATGAAAATGTTCGACAAGGCACAAAACGGACTGAGTTTCCCCATGCAAGCCATTATGAAAGTCTATGCCCTGATAGACGAACTGCCCGACACGAAAGGTTTCTATGCCGTGACTCGCTTCCTTACCCTTTTATATGAACTTTCCATGTTCACCGAAGAAGCACGCGTGCTATCCAGTTCTTCGTTCGCGAAAATCCAACAACACTCAGACAGTCGCCGAGTGCAGAAAGTACAAGACTATATCAACCAGCATTACAAAGAAGAAATCCGGCTGAACCAACTAGCAGATATGGTCGGAATGACCGAAGTATCGTTCAGCCGCTTCTTTAAACTCCGCACGGGCAAAAATCTGTCCGATTACATCATTGACATCCGTCTGGGACATGCCACACGCATGCTGGTAGACTCCACCATGAGCATCGCAGAAATCTGTTACGAATCAGGATTCAACAACCTTTCCAATTTCAACCGCATCTTCAAAAAGAAAAAACTGGCATCGCCAAAAGACTTCCGGGATAATTACAAGAAGAAACGGATTCTGATATAGAACTGTTTTGCATGTACCGTATGCCGATTGGAAAGAGTTGTTGAGAAGCTGTTTTGAATTTCTCCAAAAAGTTTTTCTTGGCTTGATGTATCCGTTTTCGTGTGTGCTTTGGGCGATTTTTTGGTCCTTTTCGCTCCTGTTCTTCGTCAGATAGCCCGCTATCTTCCCCATCACAGAAGCAAAAATGCCTCAAAAACTCATCCCAAATCATCGCACGATAAATTCAAAACAGCTTCTGAAAGGCTTCACCGTACTTCACATTCCAGTCCTCTTAAAATCCTAAGGTGCAAGGACTGCAGTCCTACCCTATATAGGACTGTAGTCCTATTCCAATGGGACAGCAGTCCTGACTCGGTAGGACTCTTTACGCAATAAACTGCCTCCGCCCGTCAATCATTTCTATTCGTCTGCGTAAAGCATCTTTCCCTGTTATCCACCACTCCTATTTCATCAAAAATATCATCTTTTTATAGAATCGGATAAAATAGTATCAATTTCGTATTTCCGTATAGGCTATATTTGCAAAAAACAAATCTAATAGCTTATGTGGAAACAAATAATTTTATCCGTTTTAATTTTACCAGCGTTCCTCATCGGTTGTACATCCACACCGAAAGAGGTGTCTTCACCATTTATTCAAGTCAAGAACGGACAGTTCATCCGTAACGGACAACCTTATTATTATATAGGAGCCAACTTCTGGTACGGTGCCATCCTTGCCTCGGAAGGAACGGGAGGAAACCGCGAACGCCTGCACCGGGAACTCGACTCCCTGAAAGCCATCGGCGTAGACAACCTGCGCATCTTAGTCGGCTCGGACGGAAAGCGAGGCGTCCCCACCAAAGTGGAACCGACCCTGCAAGAAGCTCCGGGCATCTATAATGATACTATTCTGGCAGGATTAGACTACTTATTGGCAGAAATGGAAAAGCGTGACATGGTGGCGGTGCTCTATCTGAACAATTCTTGGGAATGGAGCGGAGGATACAGCCAGTACCTCGCTTGGGCAAGAGGAGACAAGGCTCCCGTGCCTGCCGTAGACGGATGGCCCGCCTTCATGAACTATGTAAAAGAGTTCGTGGTATCAGACAGCGCACAAGCATTGTTTGCCAATCACGTGAAATACATCCTCACCCGTACCAACCGGTACACCCACCGGAAATATACAGACGACCCGACCATCATGTCGTGGCAAATCGGGAACGAACCCCGTGCTTTCGCTTCCGACTCTATCCATAAAGCAGCCTTCGCCGAGTGGATGAGCAAGACTTCTTCCCTTATCCGCTCGCTTGACCCGAACCATCTTATTTCTACAGGAAGCGAAGGCAAACACGGATGTGAAGAAGACATTGCCCTCTTCGAAAAAGTCCATGCCGATACAAACATCGACTACATGAACATCCACATCTGGCCCTACAATTGGGGCTGGGCACCGAAGGACAGCCTTCAAGAGAATTTAGAAAAAGCCTGCACGAACACGCAAGCCTATATCAACGAACATCTGAATATAGCAAAAAAGTATCAGAAGCCGCTTGTACTGGAAGAGTTCGGCTATCCGCGTGACAGTTTTCAATTTGGTAAAAACATATCAACCCATGCCCGTGACGGGTATTACAAGTGTATCTTTGATTTAATAATTAAACACGCAACCCATCAAAGCCTGTTGGCTGGTTGCAACTTCTGGGGCTGGGGCGGTTTAGCCGTTCCCTCCTCGGAACATGTTTTTTGGCAGTCCGGAGACGATTATACAGGCGATCCCGCCCAAGAAGAACAAGGGTTGAACTCGGTATTCGCATCCGATGCCAGTACGATAAGCCTTATCCATACGGCAAATAAAGCATTGCTGCACAAGCCAGAAACTTCTTCGAAATAAATATTACGAAGATGTATCAAGATTGATAAAATTATATTAGTTTATCCGTCAAGTATGCGGTAATTTTGCCAATGACAAAAAACGGTACGGCATAGTTACCGGCATACAGACGGCATGCTATAATGTAACCTTAACTATTAACAATTCATCCTAATTTATCATGAACAAACATGCAAAAAGAACTGCATTTGCGGCAGGAATCTGTTTATCCCTGATAGGCATAAGCACTCCGCAAGCCTTGGCAGCCCCGGCAGAACTCTACGCCTCGCAACAGGCAAAGAAAGTGTCGGGCGTCATCATCGATGCCACGGGACTTCCCGTCATCGGAGCGAACGTACTTGAGAAAGGCACGACAAATGGTGTCATCACGGATCTGGACGGCAATTTCACACTCAATGTGAAACCGGGCGCAACACTGGTCATTACCTACATCGGCTATCAGCCTCAAGAAATCAAGGTGGGCAACCAAACTATGTTTAACATTACCCTGAAAGAAGATTCCGAAATGCTTGATGAAGTCGTAGTAGTAGGCTATGGTACAATGAAAAAGAGCGACCTTTCGGGAGCTTCGGTATCGATGGATGAAGACGCCATCAAAGGTTCCATCATCACCAACCTCGACCAATCCCTGCAAGGACGTGCGGCAGGTGTGGCTGCGGTCAGCACTTCTGGTGCGCCGGGATCGGCTTCTTCTATCCGTGTGCGTGGTCAAGCTACCATCAACTCAAACGCTGAACCATTGTATGTAATCGATGGTGTCATTGTACAAGGTGGCGGACAAAGCGGTTCCGACTTCGGACTGGGCGATGCACTGGGCAACGGTTCCGTATCAACCATCTCCCCACTTTCTACCATCAACCCGCAAGATATCGTATCGATGGAAATCTTGAAAGACGCTTCCGCTACCGCCATCTATGGTGCGCAAGGCGCGAACGGCGTTATCTTGATTACCACCAAACGTGGTAAAACAGGCGAGGCGAAATTTACGTATGACGGCATGGTAGCCGTACAACGCCAGACCAAACGTCTTGATATCATGAACCTGCGTGAATTTGCCGACTTCTACAATGATTTCGTAGAAGTAGGCGAACTGGACTTCAGCAACATTTATGGTGACCCGTCACTCTTAGGCGTAGGAACAAACTGGCAAGACGCCATCTTCCGCACAGCTTTGCAACACCAACACCAAGTATCAGCACAAGGAGGTAGTGAAAAAGTGAAATACTACGTTTCAGGGTCGTATATGGATCAAGACGGTACGTTGATAGGCTCCAGCTTCAACCGTTACTCATTCCGTACCAACTTGGATGCCGAACTGAAACCGTGGTTGAAAATCGGCTTGAACGCCACGTATTCATCGACCAAAGACGACTTGAAGTTGGCAGACAGCGACCAAGGTATCATCAACTACTCACTGACCACCCCGCCCGATATCCCTATTTATGATATCGACGGCAATTACTCATCGGTCATCCGGGAAGGTTATACAAGTCCTAACCCTATCGCCTTGGCATTAATGGATCAAATCTTACTCTACCGTCAGAAACTGACAGGAAGTATCTTCGCAGATGTGACGCTGATGAAAAACCTGACTTGGCATGCCGAATTCGGTTATGATATCAGTTACAGTAAAGGTGAACGCTACGAACCGCGAGTAGACTTAGGCAACTGGAAACGAGATAGCAACATGAGTTCCATTCAAAAGAATAACAGTACCTTCTGGCAACTGAAAAACTACGTGACTTACACAGGACAGATAGACAAGCACGGATTTACGGCAATGGTGGGACAAGAAATGTGGGCTTCGAACTACGACAACACATCGATACAGAATACCAACTTGGCGTCGGACGCTGTACATAATCCGGCTTTAGGTGCAGGTACTCCCTCTATCAACTCCGGATTTGGAAGCTCTTCGATGGCTTCATTCTTTACCCGTCTGACCTATAATTACGATGACCGCTACTTGGGAACTTATACTTACCGTTACGATGGTTCATCTAACTTCGGACCGGAAAACCGTTGGGCTGGGTTCCATGCCGTAGCTGCCTCTTGGCGTTTCTCGAACGAGAAGTTCTTCGAACCTATCCGCAACGTCATCAATAACGGTAAACTCCGTCTTGGCTGGGGACAAACCGGTAACTCCAATATCGGCGGATACCGCTGGGGAGCATCCATCTCGCGTATGCCGACCGGACTGGGATTGGGATACCGTCAGTCGAACATCGCCAATCCAGGCGTGAAATGGGAAACACAGGAACAAGTGAACGTGGGACTTGACTTAGGGTTCTTCAACGACCGCATCGGACTGACCGTAGACTGGTATAAGAAAGTATCAAAAGATATGTTGATGTCACTTCAATTGCCCTCCTACATGGGAACATCGGGAAACGCTTCATCTGTGCTTGCAGCTCCTATGGGTAATTACGGCGACATTGAAAATACCGGATGGGAAATCACCCTGAACACACATCCGCTCATCGGAGCGTTCCAATGGGATTCCGATTTCCAGATTTCGTTCAACAAGAACAAACTACGTGCTTTGGACGGTACAGCCAACGCGCAAATCGTAGGCTACGGACAATGGAATGATATAGTGAGTGTATCCGAAGTGGGCGAATCGCTTTATAACTTCTATGGTTATGTATGCGATGGCGTGTACGAAGACCTGCGCGACCTGCAGACTTCACCGAAACCCGCCAAATATCCCGCCAACGGCGTATTCAACCGCACCAATACCGTATGGGTGGGCGATATCAAGTATAAGGATTTGAACGGTGATGGTATCATTGACGAAAACGACCGCACCAATATCGGCTCTCCGCTGCCCAAGTTCACTTTCGGATGGACCAACACCTTCCGTTACAAGAACTTCGACCTGACCATCTTTCTGAACGGTTCATACGGGAACAAGGTATATAATTACATGGCGATGAAACTGACACACATGAACTCGCCCTGGCAGAATCAGTTGAACGCAGTAAACGACCGTGCGCAAGTAGTGCCCATCGACCCCAACAAGGATTACTCGCAAGGAGTGAACGTAAACGGCGTGACTGTATGGAACTGGTACGATGATGTGACCAATGTAAAGGTTGCAAATTCAGGCACAAAGACTCCTCGCGCCTCTATCCAAGACCCGAACGACAACGACCGTATCAGCGACCGCTACATCGAGGACGGTTCCTACATCCGCCTGAAGAACATCACATTGGGATACACCTTCCCCAGCAAGCTCATCAACAAATGGGGATTGGATAACTTGCGTATCTACGCCAACATCCAAAACTTGCTGACCATTACCGGCTACGATGGCTACGACCCTGAAATCGGTGCCAGTACAGCCAGTCCCAACGTGTATGGTTTGGATAATGGACGTTACCCTTCGCCAACGGTTTATTCCTTCGGATTGAACATTTCTTTCTAACCTTATTAATATAACAAGAATTATGAAACTGAATACTTTCAAACATATAGCATTGGCAACTCTTTTCGGACTGGGACTGTCTTCCTGCGAAGATTTTCTGGATCGCCCGGCTGAAGATACCTATAACGTAGACAACTTCTACGCCAACGACGACCAGTGCATTCAGGGCGTAAATCCGCTCTACAATTCACCGTGGTTCGATTTCTCCCGCGGTTTCTTCAAAGTAGCCGAAGTGCTTTCGGGCAACTACTACTGGGGTTCATCACCCCTACCTTACTTTTACAGTAAACGGTACGGATGAAGACCTAATCAATATGTCATACTCGTTGTGGTCGGTTAATGCGTATGCCAACACCATCCGCGAACGGCTCGCTACAGCCAACGCTTCGCCCGAAACTATTAACACTTGTATCGGCGAATGCTTAACATGGAAAGCAATGGCATACTTCTATCTGGTACGCATCTTCGGTGCCGTGCCTATCGTACACAGCAACTCTGCCGACATTGCCGCCGGAAATTACAACGAGAAATACAAAGTCCAGATTCCGGATGTGTACGAATACATCATTATGACATTGGAAAAAGCCATCGAATTGCTTCCGGCTACCAATTCAGAAGGACGTATTGACCAATACACCGCAAAAGGATTATTGGCAAAAGTATACCTTACAAAATCAGGGTACGGTATGAGCGGTTCACGCAACGAAGACGACTTGCGCCAAGCAGCAGCTTACGCTAAAGACGTCATCGACAACTCAGGAAGACATTTGCTAAGTAATTACTCTGACATCTTCCGTTTGGCAAACAACACCAACGAAGAATGTCTGTTATCTTGGCACTGGTCTCCTTCTACAGAAGTCTGGACCTGCCAAAACCAAATGCAGTCCGACCTTGCCATCGTTGGATTCGATGAATTCGGTGACTGCTGGGGAGGTTATAATGGACCGTCGGTAGACCTGCAAGACGCTTTCGGAGAAAATGCCCTCAGCCCAACCCGGTACAACGGAGACGCACGCCGTAAAGCTACCATGATGATGTGTGGGGACGTATATGAATACTTCTGGCAAGACAAAGGCGGATTCAACTACATCGACTTCTGCTTCGGTTATGACGGAGGTCCGAAACAATACCAAAGCGCAACAGGAGCCAACGAAGTGAAACATCTGTATGGAAACGCTAACGACCATCTATCAGCCCTTGGCGTATCGGCATCTTCACAACACAGCGGATTGAGCACTCACCTGCTCCGCTTGGCTGACATTTACCTGATTTATGCCGAAGCCATGATAGGCAATGCAGGTTCTACAACTGATGCTTCTGCCATTGATGCTTTCTATCAAGTACGCCACCGCTCGGTAAACACGTATGAACGTCCGTCATCCATCACATGGGAAGATGTATGGAAAGAACGCCGCTTGGAACTGGCTTGCGAAGGAGACCGTTGGTATGACTTTGTACGTCTCTCGTATTACGACACACAACGTGCCATCAACGAACTGACTAACCAACGCCGTGACGTGTATTACGGATTGGATGATTTGTACGAAGAGTATTACAATACAGGCTCGTTCACCGTCAATCCGGATGAACACCGCTATAATCCGGACGCAGTAAAACCGAATGTTACCGCATCGACCTTCACACTGCCGTTCCCGACCGAAGACGTGGTATTCAACCCTCATTTGATGGAAGATCCTATTCATATAGACGTTCGTAGCGAATTCAGTTATTAATCCTCTAAAACAATTGAACAATGAAAACAACGAAATATATCAAAGGTCTGGCTCTATTGGCAATTTTCTTCACAGGAATAGCTATCACTTCCTGTGAAGACGAGCCGGACAAATACGAAATAGCCGAAGGGTTGCCTACGGTACATTACGTACGTCTGCCCGACCCTGCTGTAGCTGACTCTCTGATTACCGGATCTTATTTGTCGAATACGATCTGTATTGTTGGAGATAACCTGCGCAGCGTGTATGAATTATATTTCAATGACCAAAAGGCCATCCTGAACACCAGTCTGATGACCGACCACACGATCATTGTAGACGTACCGTCAGCCATCCCTTCCGTAGTGACCAATAAAATGTATTTGGTCAACATCAATAAGGATACGGTAGCATACGACTTCAACATCCAAGTGCCCGAACCGGAAATCACTTCGATGACAAACGAATACGCCACACCGGGCACCGAAGTGACTATCAACGGAAACTATTTTATTGACGACCCGAATGTGCCGCTCAGCATCACGATGGGCAATGTACCTGTAACCGAAATCACCAGCATCAGCCAAAACGCTGTAAGCTTCGTAATTCCGCAAGGCGTTTCAACCAGCTACATCAACGCTACCTCCATCTACGGAACCGGAAAATCTACCTTCCGCTATATGGAAAGCAATGTATTATTCGACTTCGACAACGACGGAGACGATGCCTTATACAATTACAATGGATGGCATGCGCCCACCATCGGCACACTGACAGAAATTGCCCCGATAGACAACAACTATCTGATATTCCAAGGCAACCTGGACAATGGCACTTGGGACGACAGCCATTTCGCTTTCGAATACTGGCCGAACGGAGACGATGCCACTCCTTATCTGAACACATTGACCGACTTTGAAGATTTAAGCAACCTGCAGTTCAAATTTGAAGTTAATGTACCCGATGCGTGGAGTGCCTGCGCGATGCAAATCATGCTGACTACCAACAACGAAGTAAGCGGTTCGAACCAAAACAACAGCTTCTTCCAGAACGAAACTTTCCCGCGTGCCCTTTGGATTCCGTGGCAATCATCCGGAAGCTACACCACCGATGGCTGGACCACAGTCACCATTCCGTTGTCTGAATTCCGTTTCGGTTCATCGGGAACAGCTATTAACGCACTTTCCGCTACAGATATCACCGGATTGACTATCTTTGTATACGGCGGAGGAGTAACCGGTACGGCATGTACACCGACTATTTGCATTGACAACATCCGTGTTGTGCCCATTTATTAACCTTTTAAATGCAATCATCAATGAAAACAAATAGAATATTAACCCTTTGCCTGGCAGGGTTGCTTCTTACGGGAAGCGGTATATCTTTCACATCTTGCCAAGGTGACGATGTAGATACCAACCAATTCACAGGAGGTATCAGCCTGAATGTATTCGGTCCGTGCCCGGTAGCACGCGGAGGCGAACTCCGTTTCATCGGTAGCGGCATGAATCAAGTGACCGCCATATCCATACCCGGATGTGCGGATATCACCGACATACAAGTCATCAGCGACCGTGAAATCCGTGTCACCGTTCCGCAAGAAGCCGAAGAAGGATACGTTATCCTAAAAACACCCAACGGAGATATACAAACCGAAACCAAGATAACTTATTCGGAACCTATTTCGTTGGAAAGTTTCAGCCCGACCAGTGTACTTCCAGGAGAAACAATCACCATTACCGGTGATTACCTGAATCTGATGCAGAAGGTTATTTTCGCTGATGAAGTGGAAGTGGATTATACAGACTTCATCGAACATACCCGCCAACGCATCACACTGACCGTACCCGAAGAAGCCCAAAGCGGACTCATCATCCTTTCGGACACGGCAGAGATTCCGAACCAAATTTATTCGGAAGAAGAACTGACCGTGGTGCTGCCTTCGGTTAACAATGTCAGCCAACTGAACAATGCCAAACCGGGAAATACGGTAGAGATACAAGGACAACACTTGAATCTGGTAAAACAAGTACGGACCAGCAATGGAAGTGAAGCAGAATTTGTAGTAACAAACGATGAAATACTCCGCTTCGAAATCCCTGCCGATGCAGCCGATGGCGATGTTGTCATGATTCCGGCATCGGGCGTAGAAGTAACAATCGCTCATTTAGCTATGGCTGTACCAACCGAAGTACAGGCTACTCCTGCTACCGGAGTCCGTGCAGGAAACACCATCACCCTAACCGGAAAAGACATGGGGCTGATTACCCATGTTACTTTCCCCAATGTATCCGAACCTGTAGCTTTGGCTTCGCAAACCGAAGAACAAGCAACCGTCGTTATGCCCGAAATGGCACAAAGCGGCAACTTAATGCTGAACACCGGAAGCGGGAAACAAGTAGCCGTAGCTATCGAAACATTGAAACCGGTAGTTAGCGGATATACTCCAACAACCGTTTCGGCAGGTGAAAGCATAACACTAAACGGAAGCAACCTTGACCTAATCGCCTCTATCACGTTCGGTGAAGGAGAAGCAGTTGCGGTTACGCCAAGTGCAACACCGGATATAGAAGTGCCTATCACCACTGCGGAAGGCGAAGTAACCGTTACCGTCACCATGGCAAACGGCGAAACCGTCACTTGCCCTGCATTGAACGTAACCAAACCGCAATGCTGCTACATCACTTCATGGCCTGAAGAAGACATCAAGTCTGGAGCACTGCTTGAAGTAAGCATCGAAAACAGTGACAAGCTAACCTCTGTACAACTGAACGGAAACACCGTACAGTACATTGTACGAGACGGAAGCCTTCTGATTTCACTGCCTGCCGATGTATCTGGCGAGGCTACACTGACGCTCGTATCTTCGAATGGCGAAATGCCTTACACCATCAGCATCGCCGACGGAGCAGCCGTAGTCATCTATGCCGGACCTGCCGTGAACGCTGGCAATTGGGAAGGCTATGTGCAATTAGGCAGTGAACTCTTCGCTGACGCACATGTCGGCTCTATCATCACCGTCTACATTTCCAACATCGGAGCAGACGCACAAGGAGCTTTCCAGAACAGCAGTTGGAGTTCCATTGACCCCGCATACGATGGATTCGCACTCTCGGGCGATTCGTTTACAATGGTTGTCAACGAAAACATCCTAAGCCAGATCCAGTCGGGCGGACTGATTGTAAAAGGAAAGAATTATACCATCGAATCAGTTACCATACTTAACTAATGACGATTATGAAAAAACTACATATATTATATACTTTCGCTGCGGCTGTCTTTTTATTAGCCGCTTGCGACACCGACGTAGAACACGACATCGCCCAAGTAGATGCTCCTATATTCGTTTCGGCAACCCCCGAAACAGGAAGCACCGTAAAAACAGGCAATGTCACCGTCACCCTGCAATACGACAAGAACATCTATTTCGCTTCCGAAGATGCCAGCCAAATCAGCATATCTGATAATGGAACGGTAGTAAGTGCCGATGTCATCGGAGTAAGCAATACACTGACCATCGTAGCAAACTGCCCCAACCGTGGAGCTACTTACACGCTTACCATTCCTGCAGGACTGGTAACAGGTCCCAACCAAATGCCAGCACCCGAAGTAAGCTTGACATTCAGTACAACCGGACTCAATACCACACCGGTAAATTCGTTGACTGCCGAAGCACAACAGGTGTACGACTTCTTGGTAGAAAACTTTGAGACACGTACCCTTTCCGCTACAATGGCTGTAGACGGTGTATCGGGACAGACCGGAAGTTGGAACACCGCCGATGCCGAACAAGTCTACCAATGGACCGGACAATATCCGGCTATGAACTGCTTCGACTACCTGCACTTGGCTTCTTCACCTTCCAGCTGGATTGATTACTCGGACATCACACCGGTGAAAGAATGGTGGGACAACGGAGGCATCGTACTCGCCATGTGGCACTGGAACGTTCCAAAGACAGAAGGTGATACTGATACAAACAACTACACCTCAACCCTAAGCGAAACGGCATTTAACATGGACAATGCCTTTACCGAAGGAACGTGGGAATACCGTACCGTACAAGCTGACCTTGAAAAGATTGCCGGTTACCTGAGATTATTGCACGATGCCAACATCCCTGTCATCTGGCGTCCGCTGCACGAAGCTGCAGGAGGATGGTTCTGGTGGGGTAAGAACGCCGACAGTTTCAAGAAGCTCTGGATTCAGATGTTTGATTACTTCAAAGCGCAAGGCTTGAATAACCTGATTTGGGTATGGACCAGCGAAACAGGCGATGCCGACTGGTATCCGGGTGATGCGTATGTAGATATTATCGGACGCGACCTGTACGGCAACGATGCTGCCGACTGCGCTTCGCAATACCAAACCCTCATCAACGACTTCGGCAACAAGATGATTACGCTGAGCGAATGCGGTTATTCGGAATATACCGACTCTACGGTCGGACTGCTTTCTGAGCAATGGAACGCAGGTGCACGCTGGTTATGGTTCATGCCATGGTATGACTCCGACAACAGCACCACCCCACATGCCGACCAAACTTGGTGGGAAGACGCTATGAGCCAAGACTATGTCATCAAACGCGGAGAATTTAGATAAGCCTGTAGGTTTTTGAGTTCTTGAGTTTGTAAATTTGCAAACTCAAAAACTCAATAACTTATACTTTAAGCGGCATTGAAATATGCATATTGTAGATTGCCATCACCGTAGAGAAGCATGCGTTTTGATGAACATAAGTGACTCGACCGTTTAACATAAGTAACTCGCACGTTTCACATAAGTGAGTCGGCCATGTCACTTATGTTCGTCAACGGAGTCTTTTGACGTTCTGTGGCGACATCAACAAAATGCACAAATCCATACCGCGCATAATATAAAAACTCAATAACTCAAAAACTCAAAATGAAACCCATCCATACAATACTTGCAGGCACTTGCCTGATAGCCACAATGGCAGCTTGTAACCAAGCAAAAGAACAAGACGTGCCTGCCACACGTACCCCCGAAGCACTGGCGATGCTCCAGACACTAAAGACACTCCCAGAGCAAGGTGTGTTCATGTTCGGACATCACGATGATCCCGTGTATGGCATCCGCTGGGACGGTGATGAAAACCGCAGCGACGTGAAAAGCGTATGCGGCGACTACCCTGCCATGATGTCTTTCGATTTGGGACACATCGAACTGGGCGATAGTGTCAACCTCGACAAAGTATCGTTCGACCGCATCCGACGTGAAGTGGTTGCACAATACGAACGGGGCGGTATGTCCTCCTTCAGTTGGCACCTTGATAATCCGTTGACGGGAAAAGACACATGGGATGTATCCGATTCTACCGTTGTACGTTCCGTCCTGCCCGGAGGAGCCAATCATGAGAAATTCATCACGTGGCTGGACCGTGCCGCCGATTACATGAACTCTATCCAAACAGCGGACGGCACCAAAGTTCCCGTCCTCTTCCGTCCGTGGCACGAACATACCGGAAGCTGGTTCTGGTGGGGACAAAAGCTCTGCTCTACCGAAGAATATAAAGCATTGTGGAGCATGACTTACAACCGCATGAAAGAAAAAGGTGCCGACCAGTTACTTTGGGCATATTCGCCCGGCATTGAGCCGAACGACACGACCGAATACCTGGAACGCTATCCGGGAGACAGCATCGTCGACCTCATCGGCGTAGATGCCTACCAGTTCGAAAGAGCCGCCTACGAACAGGCACTCGACAAATCACTGCGGATAATGACCCAGATAGGCAAGTCGCACAATAAAGCCATTGCCGTTACCGAGACCGGATACGAGACCATTCCCGATTCTACATGGTGGACCGGAACACTGATGCCTATTATCCAGAAATATCCCATCAGTTACGTACTGGTATGGCGCAATGCCCGCGAAAAGGAAAACCACTTTTATGCACCTTATCCGGGACAAGTGTCGGAACAGGACTTCGTGAAGTTCTACAACGACCCGAAAACTCTTTTTGCCGGAGATATGAAAAGTAACTAATTTAAATTGAACACAGAGACACAAAGACACAGAGAATTAAAGCAAACTTTGTGAACTTTGTATGCTCAAAATAAAACGCTGTGCCTCCGTGCCTCTGTGTTCATTTCCATAATAACCATAAACAACCACGAATATGACCTCATTTGAAGAAAAAGTAAAAGACCTCATTGCCCGTCACGAGGCACTCATCACACGTAAAAACGAACCTGTAGCTGAAAGCAATGGCGTGTACACACGCTATAAATACCCCGTCTTGACCGCAGCGCATACCCCTATCTTCTGGCGTTACGACCTTGACGAGAAAACCAATCCTTACCTAATGGAACGCATCGGCATGAACGCCGTGCTTAACTCGGGAGCGATTAAATGGAACGGGAAATACCTGCTCGTAGCCCGCGTGGAAGGTGCTGACCGCAAATCGTTCTTCGCCGTAGCGGAAAGCCCCAACGGGGTAGACAACTTCCGCTTCTGGGATTACCCTGTAACCATGCCCGATGACGTTATCCCCGCCACCAACATCTACGACATGCGACTCACGGCTCACGAAGACGGCTGGATATATGGTATCTTCTGTGCCGAACGCCATGACAACAATGCTCCTGCAGGCGACCTCTCTTCTGCTACAGCCACTGCAGGCATCGCCCGCACCAAAGACTTGAAGACATGGGAACGCCTGCCCGACCTGAAATCGAAGAGCCAGCAGCGTAACGTGGTGCTTCATCCCGAATTTGTCAACGGCAAATACGCCCTCTACACCCGTCCGCAAGACGGATTCATCGATGCCGGAAGCGGCGGAGGAATCGGCTGGGCACTGATTGACGACATCACGCATGCCGAAGTGAAGGAAGAGAAAATCATCGACCTCCGCTACTACCACACCATCAAGGAAGTGAAGAACGGCGAGGGTCCGCATCCTATCAAGACTCCGAAAGGCTGGCTGCATTTGGCTCACGGAGTACGCGGATGTGCTGCCGGGCTGCGCTACGTATTATATATGTATATGACTTCTTTGGAAGACCCGAGCGAACTTATCGCTTCGCCGGGCGGCTACTTCATGGCTCCCGAAGGTGAAGAACGCATCGGCGATGTATCAAATGTATTGTTCACCAACGGCTGGATTGCCGATGACGACGGCACGGTGTACATCTATTATGCTTCTTCTGACACGCGGATGCACGTTGCGGTATCTACCATCGACAAGTTGGTAGACTACTGCATGAACACGCCTCAAGACGGCTTGACTACTACCGCTTCGGTAGAAACGCTGAAACGGCTCATTGACAAGAACCTTGGGAAATGAATAATTAAGAATGAGGAATGAAGAGTGGGGCATCTATTTTTCATTCCTCTTTCAGCTAAACAAATAAGTAAGTATGCAAAATTAATGATATTATCAGAAACACAGATTTTCGCGGATTAGCGCAGATTATTGTAATTTACGATTTGACAATTTACTATCCTTTAAATCGTACTTCGTAAATCGAAAAATAGTAAATTAAAAGAATCCGCGCTAATCCGCGTTAATCTGCGTTTCTGAGCCGACTGATTATATAAACTAATTCTCAACATCTACTTAATAACCATGATTAAACTCAAAGAAAAAATCGGATACGGGCTGGGCGACATGGCTTCCTCGATGTTCTGGAAGCTGTTCGGAGCCTACCTGATGATTTTCTATACCGATGTATTCGGACTTCCGGCGGCTATGGTGGGCACAATGTTCCTCGTCACCCGTGTGTGGGACTCGGTGTTCGACCCTGTCATCGGCATCATCGCCGACCGTACGTCGAGCCGTTGGGGGAAGTTCCGTCCCTACCTGCTTTTTCTTGCCGTCCCGTTCGGACTTATCGGCATACTGACTTTCTATACACCTCCTTTTGGCGAAGCGGGTAAATTAGTCTACGCCTACATCACCTATTCGCTGATGATGATGGTCTATTCGGGCATCAACGTGCCCTACGCTTCGCTCTTAGGCGTCATGAGCCCCAACCCGAAAGAACGCGGCACGCTTTCTACTTTCCGCATGATGTTCGCCTACATCGGAAGTTTCATTGCCCTGCTGCTGTTCATGCCCATGGCAAACGCTTTCAGCGGACACAGTACAGACATAGCCGCCCAACAACATGGCTGGCTGATGGCTGTAATGGTCATTGCGGCAATGTGCGTCTTGCTTTTCTTCGGCTGCTTCTCGTGGACCAAAGAACGGGTAAAACCTATCAAGGAAGCGAAAAGCTCATTGAAGGATGACATACACGACCTCTTCCATAACCGCCCGTGGTGGATTCTGTTCGGAGCCGGAATCGCCTCGCTGGTGTTCAATTCCATCCGCGACGGAGCGGCGGTGTACTACTTCAAATATTACATCGTGGAATCAGACTTCCACGTCATCACGCTTTTCGGGATGTCGTTTGTGCTGAGCGGACTCTTCCTCTCCGTAGGCCAGGCTGCCAATATCATCGGCGTAGTCTTGGCGGCTCCGGTCAGCAACAAGATAGGCAAGAAAAACACCTTTGCCATCGCCATGCTCCTTGCCACCGCACTCAGCATCATCTTCTATTGGTTCGACCGCAGCGACCTGGTATGGATATTCATCTTCCAATGCCTCATCAGCATCAGTGCCGGAAGCATCTTTCCGCTCCTGTGGTCGATGTATGCCGACTGTGCCGACTATTCGGAACTGCGCAGCGGAAACCGCGCTACAGGACTTATCTTCAGTGCCTCGTCGATGAGCCAGAAGTTCGGCTGGGCAATCGGCACGGCAGTAACGGGCTGGCTGCTCTCCTACTTCGGATTCCAAGCCAATGCCGAACAGAGTGCCGAGACCATCCACGGCATCAAACTGTTCCTCAGCTGGTTGCCCGGAGCTGCAGCATTCGTCTCGATGCTCTTCGTTATCGGCTATCCCTTGGGCGAACAGAAGATGAAGGAAATCATCGGCAAGCTGAACGAGAAACGGAAATCCTAACTTTCATTCTCACCACAGATTACACAGATTTTTTAATCAGACAGGAAGCTGATAAAATCTAAATTGAAAATCTGTGTAATCTGTGGTGAAAAAAACAATGCACTATGAATCAACTTATCAACCAGCTTCGGAACGAAATGCGCTCCGAGCTTGAAAACAACATCCTTCCGTTTTGGATGAACAAAATGGAAGATAACGAAGAAGGCGGCTTCTACGGACAAATCACCGGCGAAGACGAATTGAAACCTGAAGCATCGAAAGGCGCGATACTGAACGCACGCATCCTGTGGACGTTCTCGTCTGCCTACCGCCTGCTGAAGAAACCCGAATACTTAGAAACAGCTACCCGTGCCAAACGCTATCTGATAGACCGGTTCTACGACCCGCAGTACGGTGGCATCTACTGGGAACTGGATTACAAGGGCAACCCGCTTGATACGAAAAAACAAATCTACGCCATCGGCTTCGCTATTTACGGACTGAGCGAATACGCCCGTGCCACAGGGGATGCGGAAGCGTTGGAATATGCCCAAAGACTCTTCGATGCCATCGAACAACATAGCTTCGATTCCGAACAAAACGGATATGTAGAAGCCTTGACGCGTGACTGGCAACCCATCGGGGACATGCGCCTGAGTGACAAGGACGAAAACGAAAAGAAAACGATGAACACGCACCTGCACATCCTGGAACCTTACACCAACCTCTACCGCGTATGGAAGGACGAACAGCTGGAACGACAACTACGGAACCTGATTGAAGTATTCATCACCCGCATCCTCGACCCGCAGACCGGACACCTCAACCTGTTCTTCGAAGAAGACTGGACCAACAAATACCGCATCTATTCGTACGGTCACGACATCGAAGCCTCATGGCTTATCCACGAAGCGGCATTGGTACTGGGCGACCCGGAAGTGCTGAAACGGATAGAGCCCCTCATCATCCGGATAGCTCAAGCCGCCGATGAAGGACTAAATCCCGATGGAAGCATGATATACGAAAACTTCCTCGACAAACAAAAGATAGACCGTGAACTGCACTGGTGGGTACAGGCGGAAAACGTAGTAGGACACATCAACCTCTACCAACACTTCGGCAACACGGAAGCTCTCGACACCGCCGTCCGCTGCTGGGAGTTCATCAAGACGAAACTGATAGACCACAAACAAGGCGAATGGCACTGGAGCCTCCTGCCCGACGGCACCGTAAACCGCCGCGATGACAAGGCTGGATTCTGGAAATGTCCTTACCACAACGGCCGCATGTGCATGGAGGTCATCGAACGCTTCTGATTTTTTCACCACAGATTACACAGATTTTCAATTTAGATTTTAAAGTCTATACAAACAGTCAGTTCAGAAACGCAGATTAACACAGATTTTCGCAGATTATTTTAATTTACTATTTTTCGATTTACGAAGTACGATTTAAAGTTCAAATAGTAGATAGTAAATTGTCAAATCGTAAATTACAATAATCTGCGTTTCTAATAATTCAACAAAAACCATGAAACGATTAAGTTTAATTCTTTTGGCGATGCTGTTAGGCAGCATTGCTTGGGGCACGACCCTGAAATATACCGAAGTGCACGACATTCCCTACAAGGAATCGGAAGAAGCCTACGTGAAAGAACGCTGCAAGTTAGACATCTATTATCCCGAAGACACGACGGGATGCCCTGTTGTCGTATGGTTTCACGGAGGCGGACTGACACAAGGCAACAAGTCTTTCCCGTGGAAACTGAAAGAAAAGGGCATGGTGCTTGTCGCCGTCAACTACCGTTTGCTTCCCAAAGTGGAAATCAACGAATGCCTTGATGATGCAGCGGCAGCCGTGGCATGGGTATTCCGCGAAATCGGGAAATACGGAGGAGACAAACGGAAGATTTTCGTATCGGGACACTCGGCAGGAGGCTATCTGACCGCCATGATAGGCTTGGATAAGAAATGGCTCGCCAACTATCAGACCGATGCCAATGAGATAGCAGGACTCATCCCGTTCAGCGGACAGATGATCAGCCATTTCGCCTATCGGGACATGAAAGGCATCGGAAACCTGCAACCGACCATTGATGAGTATGCCCCACTCTTTCATGTCCGGAAAGACGCTCCTCCCTTGGTATTGATTACAGGAGACCGCAACATCGAGCTTTTCGGACGATACGAAGAGAACGCCTACATGTGGCGGATGATGAAACTGACCGGACATGCCGAAACCTACCTCTACGAGATAGACGGACACGGGCACGGCTCTATGGCAGAACCGGCTTACCACATCTTAGAGCAACACATCCGGAAAATTTTAGGGCAACCGGTGAATAACAACTGACCAAGAATACCCCTACCACAAATCCCTATAAATAGGTATTGCCGGATTATTTCAAGCCTTGTATTTTTGCAGAAAGAAAAAAACAGAAAACATCATGCAAGTGCTGAAAGAAGACATACGCGACCGTATATTGGCTATTGCCAGGCAGCAATTCGCGCAGAATGGATATTCCAAAACTTCCATGCGTGAAATAGCCGGACTGGCAGGAGTTGGGGTCGGAAACATCTACAACTATTTTGCGAACAAAGACGAGCTGTTCCGTGAAGTGGTCCGTCCGGTCTTGTATGCCTTGGAAGCCATGTTGCAGGAGCATCACGGCATACGGGGCGAGGATATTATGATGATGCGGTCGGAAAAGTATCTGAAGTCCTGCATCGATGAATATGTTTCGCTTATTAACACGCACCGCGGGCTGATGGAAATTCTGTTGTTCCGCGCACAAGGCTCTTCATTGGAACATTTCCGCGAGAACTACACCGACCGTTCTACGGAACTGGTCAAGGCATGGTTCGCGTCCATGCAGCAGAAGCATCCCGAAATCAATACGGCGGTGCCCGATTTTATCATCTACCTGCATACGGTATGGATGTTCACCCTGTTCGAAGAACTGCTGATGCATTCGGTTCCCCAACAGGAAATGGAAACCATCTTGCACGACTATATTCTTTTTGAAATTCAAGGCTGGAGGGCAATCATCCAAATATGAGATACAGACAACGTACATACGAACATTCAACCGTATTGGAACGGTTGGCAAGGAGGAAATCTTCACGGAGGTTTCCTCCTTTTTTTATGAACATTTCTGAATATCGTTCGCTTTTGCGCACTTTTCTCACATTCGGCAAAGCAAGTAAACTCGCTTTGCTCTCACTCAATCGAAACGTTCACTATTAAATTGCAATATAATGAAACAGAAACACGAATTTAAGAGCATTGTGGCGGAGACGTTGCTCATTCCGCTATACATGAGAGCGAAAGAAAGCCGCCGTGTCAATCCCATTTTGGATGACAAGGCAGCGGAACGATTGGCAGACAGCTTGGAATACGATTATTCCCAATTCGATGGGGCAAAGCTGAGCGAAGTGGGCTGCGTGGTGCGCGGCTGGTATTTCGACCGTGCCGTAAAACGGTTTATCGATACGCATCCCCGTCCGGTAGTCGTAAATGTAGGGTGCGGATTGGATACCCGTTTCCAGCGTATCGGCACCCCCAAAGCTGTTTTTTATGACTTGGACTTGCCGGAAGTCATGGCACTACGTCGGGAATTGATACCCGAACAGACAGGTAATGTTTATATCGCAGCTTCCTTACTGGAAACCGACTGGATGGACGAGCTACGTCGGAAACATCCCGATGCGGAATTTATTTTCATCGTGGAAGGTGTGCTGATGTATTTTTACGAGAAGCAGGTAAAAAGTTTCCTGCATCACGTGGCAAGCCGTTTCGGAGGTGGAGAGTTGTGGTTTGACGTATGTGGCACCATGATGAGCCTGCATGGTGTAAAGCCCGATTCACTCCGCCATCATGAGGCGCAAATCCGTTCGGGATTGAGCGACGGACATCTGGTGGAACAATGGGAACCGGCTTTGCAACTCATCGAACAAGCTAACTACATGAAGTTTTTCCGCTCACGCTGGGGATTCTTCTTCGGACAAGTATTAGGGCGCATTCCTTGGCTATGTTATAAATTCAGTTCATTACTCGGATATAAAATCCTATCAAAATAATATACAATGAATCAAACAAAAAAGAAAGAAGGTCTGTCCCGGCTGTTCGAGATAGCGGGACAGAAGAAAGGGCTGCTCATCATGGCAGGCGTGTTGTCTGCCGGCAGCGCGGTGTGTATGCTCGTGCCCTATTGGGCGGTTTATGAAGTTTTAAAAGAATTGCTGACACATGGAGGAAATCCCGCCGCTTCGGACGGAGCCGTCATGATACGCTGGGGCTGGATAGCGTTTGGGGGACTTGTCGGCGGACTGGTATTGCTGTATGCCGCCTTGA
>ERZ857521.1022-NODE-1022-length-37143-cov-3.522325_pt1 | contig 37143 bp, 31 predicted proteins | sample MGYA00519701_ERZ857521 | MGnify/ENA primary metagenome ERZ857521 (study PRJEB31778, sample SAMEA3449346) | human gut metagenome | biome: human gut; feature: human-associated habitat; material: faeces | place: United Kingdom | collected 2010/2012 ...
ATCTTGGTACGGATGCGGATAAACTCCTCACCGATGATCTTTCTCTTGCGCTCGGGATCGGTTACGCCAGCCAGACGGGCCAGGAAGCGATCCTCGGCATTGATGCGGATAAAGTTGATGCTGCCGTCGCCGAATACAGCTTCGATCTCATCGCCTTCATTCTTGCGCATCAGGCCATGGTCTACAAAGATGCAGGTGAGCTGACGGCCCACTGCCTTGGAGATCAGCGAAGCCACAACCGAGCTGTCCACACCGCCGGACAGAGCCAGCAGCACCTTGCCGTCGCCAACCTTGGCACGGATCTGCTCAATGGCAGTCTGGGCATAGTTCTTCATGGTCCAGTCGCCGGTGGCGCCGCACACATTGTACAGGAAGTTCCGGATCATGGCAGTGCCGTTTTCAGTCAGGGTCACTTCCGGATGGAACTGCATGCCATAGAGCTTGGCAGCCTCATTGTACATGGCAGCTACGGGGCAGCTGTCGGTATGGGCAGCGGACTTGAAGCCCTCGGGCAGTTCATAGATGGTATCATTATGGCTCATGAGCGCATTGGCCTCTTCAGCCAGACCGGAGAAGATGGTGCAGTCAGTATCAAATTCCACCGGCTTTCTGCCATATTCACGGATATGACCCGGCTTTACAGTACCGCCCAGAGTATAGGCCATCACCTGTACGCCATAGCAGATACCCAGGATCGGGATTCCCATTTCAAAGATTTCCTTTTCCAGTCTGGGAGCGCCTTCCTCATAAACACTGCTGGGACCACCGGTGAAAATAATACCGATGGGCGCGAATTCCCGGATCTTCTCCAGGGACATATTGTAGGGATGGACTTCACAGTACACATTGCATTCCCGCACTCTGCGTGCGATGAGCTGATTGTACTGACCGCCGAAATCCAGAATAAGGACCTTCTGATTTTCCATACGCTACCTTGCCTTTCTATATAGATTCAGTACTTTCCTTTATTTTTACATTTTTTGAGGGAAAAAGCAAGGTTTTTGCCCCGATTCCAAATTCTTTGCGCTTTTTATACAAAGTGTTCCGGACACACCGGGATCAGACTGTGTCACCTGTCGGGCATCGGGAGGAAAAACAGGGGATTTTCCCTGGAAATTCCCCTGTGAAAATTGTCAGTTTCCCTTGCCATTTTTTTGTGATTTTACTATAATGAAAGAATAGCTCAGACTGATTCTGAATGGTCTGGCAGGATACCAAACATTTTTGAGGAGGATTCGATATGGGCAAAGATCTGGATAAAACCTATGATCCCCATTCATTTGAGGATCGACTTTATGCCTTCTGGCAGGAAAAAGGATACTTTTCCCCTGTCGTCGACCATGACAAAAAGCCTTACAGCATCATGATGCCGCCGCCGAACATCACTGGTCAGCTGCATCTGGGCCATGCTCTGGATAATACACTGCAGGATATTCTCATCCGGTTCAAGCGGATGCAGGGCTACTGCACCCTGTGGCTGCCCGGTACCGACCATGCTTCCATTGCTACCGAAGCCAAGGTAGTAGAAGCCATGGCAAAGGAAGGGCTTACCAAGGAAGGCGTAGGCCGTGAAGAATTCCTGCGCCGTACCTGGCAGTGGAAGGAAACCTATGGCAGCCGTATCAACGCGCAGATCAAGCGTCTGGGCAGTTCCTGCGACTGGAGCCGGGAGCGCTTTACCATGGACGAGGGCTGTTCCCGGGCGGTACGGGAAGTGTTCGTCAACCTGTATGAAAAGGGCCTGATCTATCAGGGCGAACGCATCATCAACTGGTGCCCCCACTGCAAGACTTCCATTTCGGATGCCGAGGTGGAATTCGAAGAGCAGGCCGGACATTTCTGGCACATCAAGTACCCGCTCACCGATGGCAGCGGCTATCTGGAAGTAGCCACCACCCGTCCCGAAACCATGCTGGGTGATACCGGTATTGCCGTCAACCCCAATGATGAGCGCTACAAGCATCTCATTGGCAAGACTGCCATCCTGCCGCTGGTAGGCCGGGAACTGCCCATCGTCGGCGATGAGTATGTGGAGATGGACTTCGGTACCGGCGTGGTAAAGATGACCCCTGCCCATGACCCCAACGACTTCGAAGTGGGTCTGCGGCACAATCTGGAAGTCATCAATGTGATGAATGAGGACGCCACCATCAATGAAAAGGGCGGCAAGTATGCCGGTCTGGACCGTTATGAGGCCAGAAAGCAGATCGTTGCCGACCTGGAGGAGCAGGGCTATCTCATCAAGATCGAGGATTATAACCACAATGTGGGCAGCTGCTACCGCTGCGGTACCACCATTGAGCCGATGATCTCCAAGCAGTGGTTTGTCAAGATGAAGCCGCTGGCTGAGCCTGCCATTGAGGCAGTACGCTCCGGCAAGACCAACTTTGTTCCCGAGCGGTTCGACAAGATCTACTACAACTGGATGGAGAACATCCGTGACTGGTGTATTTCCCGTCAGCTCTGGTGGGGCCACCGGATTCCCGCCTGGTACTGCGAGGACTGCGGTGAGGTGATCGTTTCCAAGGAAGATCCCACCGTATGTCCCAAGTGCGGCAGCACCCATCTGCACCAGGACGAGGATACCCTGGACACCTGGTTCTCGTCGGCACTGTGGCCCTTCAGTACCCTGGGCTGGCCGGACAAGACCGAGGATCTCGAGTACTTCTACCCCACCAGCACTCTGGTGACCGGCTATGACATCATCTTCTTCTGGGTAGCCCGTATGATCTTCTCGGGCATCGAGCACATGGGGGAGACTCCCTTTGAGAATGTGTTCATCCATGGTATCGTCCGGGATGCCCAGGGCCGCAAGATGAGTAAATCCCTGGGCAACGGCGTTGACCCGCTGGAGATCATCGACCGCTACGGCGCTGACTCGCTGCGGTTCACCCTGGTCAACGGCATCAGCCCGGGCAGCGATATGCGCTTCAGTGAGGAGAAGGTGACTTCTTCCCGCAACTTTGCCAACAAGCTGTGGAATGCCGCCCGGTTCATTCTGATGAACCTGCCTGACGCCGATTCCCTGGAGCTGTCCCTGCCGTCCGAGCTCACCGCTGAGGACAAGTGGGTGCTCACCAAGTATGACCGCCTGGTTCAGGAGACCACCGACGCTCTGGAGCGGTTCGATGTGGGTGTAGCTGCCGGCAAGATCTATGACTTCATCTGGGACACCTACTGCGACTGGTACATCGAGCTGGCAAAGTCCCGGCTGCAGGTCGGCGGCGAAACCGCTGACAATGCCCGCCGTGTCCTGGTGTATGTGATGACCGGCGTGCTGCAGATGCTGCATCCGTTCATGCCCTTCATCACCGAGGAGATCTGGCAGGCTCTGCCCCACGAAGGGGAGAGCATCATGGTCAGCAAGTGGCCTGAGTCCAATCCGGCTCTGCGCTTTGACGCCGAGGAGGCTGACTTTGAAAAGGTGATGAACCTGATCTGTGCTGTGCGCAATGTGCGTGCGGAGATGAATGTTCCGCCGTCCCGGAAGGCCAAGCTGTTCATCGAAACCAAGGTGCCGGAGATCTTCCGTGCCGGTCAGGCCTTCATTGAGCGTCTGGCCTTTGCGCCTGAGGTGGAGATCGGCGAGAGCTTTGATCTGCCCGGTGCAGCCCAGGCCATCACTGCTGATGCCCGCATCCTGATCCCCATGGACGAACTCATCGACCGGGAGAAGGAGCTGGCCCGTCTGGAGAAGGAAAAGGCTGCCTGCCAGAAGGATATTGACTTCCTGTCCGGCAAACTGTCCAATGCCGGCTTTGTAGCCAAGGCTCCGGAGAAGGTCATCGCCATGGAGCGGGAGAAGCTCGCCAAGGCGGAGGAAAAGCTCGCCCGTATCGAGGAGAGCATCCGCAACCTGGGCTGATCCTGACCCGATACAATCACAATTTACACGGCACAGTCGTTTTCCAATGCGGCTGTGCCGTATTTTTTGCGGGAATGGGGAAGGAAAGGTCATGCTTTACAAAACAGGTGCTCCGGTGTAAGATGAAATCAGAATTTTATGCCGGAAGGCAGGGAGAGCGTTATGACAGGACAGGAAGCAGTAGACTATATCCACAGCGCACGGGGCCGGGGGAAGAAGGACGGACTCCGGAAGATCACCGAGCTGATGCACCGCCTGGGTGACCCCCAGGACAAGCTGCGGTATGTGCACGTGGTGGGCACCAACGGCAAAGGCTCCACCACCTCGATGATTGCCCATTCCCTCACAGCGGCGGGGTACAGGACAGGAATGTTCATCTCGCCGTTTATCCTCGATTTCCGGGAGCGGATGCAGATTGACGGCGAGATGATCTCCCCGGAGGCACTGGCCTCCTGTGTGGAGGAGGTGCGCCGGGAAGCGGATCAGATGGCAGCGGAGGGCAGTCAGCCCACCGAGTTTGAACTGGTCTGCGCCACTGCTTTTGTGTGGTTTGCCCGGGAGCAGTGCGAGGTGGTGGTGCTGGAAGCCGGCATCGGCGGACGGATGGACTCCACCAACATCGTAAAGGATACCCTGGCGGCGGTGATCTGTTCCATTGGCCTGGACCATGTGGAGGTTCTCGGGGATACCCCTGCCAAAATCGCGGCGGAAAAGTGCGGGGTGCTCCGCCCGGGGATTCCCTGCATCTGCTACCCCGACCAGAATCTGGACGCCCTGGCTGTCATCATGGAGAAGGCGGCAGAACAGAACTGCCGGCTGATTCAGGGCAACCTCCGGGCGGTGGAGGTGGAGCGCATGACCCTGGAGGGAACCGATCTGCGCTACCGGGATCTTTCAATCCATCTGCCGCTGGTGGGACGCTACCAGATTGCCAACTGTGTCAATGCGGTGGAAGCTCTGCTGGCGCTGCGGGCCCGGGGCATGAATATCCCGGACAGCGCCATTGTCCGGGGCATCGGCGAGACCTTCTTCCCGGTGCGCATGGAGGTGGTCAGCCGCTGTCCCACTGTGATCCTGGACGGCGCCCACAACGAATCGGGGGCGGCAGCGCTGTCCGGTTCGCTGGAGGGGCTGGTCACCGGGCGGCTGGTGATTCTCATCGGTATGATGAAGGATAAGGATGTGCGCCATGCCATCTCCAAGACCCTGCCGCTGGCTGACCGGGTGTATTCCGTGGAGCCGCTGGACAATCCCCGTGCCATGCCCTCGGATGAGCTGGCGGCGCTGGCAGGGGAGTACTGTGCCGATGTGCGTTCCTGGGGCAAGGAACTGGACGGGGCTTTTGCAGATGCCTATGACAGCCTTTCCCCGGGGGATACGCTGCTGGTGTGCGGGTCGCTCTATGTGGCGTCCGATCTCCGGCACACCGCCCGGCGGTTCTTTGAAGGCCGGGGAATCCCGCACAGCCCGCATCTCTGAGTTGTCCACGGGAATTTTTCCCTCTGTCAGAAACCGACTCACTTTTTATCCGGAATCCTCTATCCTTTGGGATAGAGGATTTTTTATTGCATTTTTTGCGAAAGGACGGAAGCTATGGCTGTCACGCTGGAAGTAACAAATGAGGAGATCACTGCCTATCTCAGCGGTGAGATCGACCATCACAGTGCGGTGGAACTGCGCCGCCGGATTGATGAATCGGTGCTGTCCGGGACTCCGGAACGGCTGATTCTGGACTTTTCCGGGGTCACCTTCATGGACAGTTCGGGCATCGGGCTGATTATGGGGCGCTGGCGTCTGATGCAGGAACAGGGCGGACATCTGCTTGTACAGGGAGTCCCCAGATCGCTGCGCAAGGTGATGAAGGTGTCCGGGCTGGACAAGCTCGGCGTACTGGAAGAAAAAGAAGAGGTGAAACAATGAAAAAGACAAACAGCATGAAGCTGCAGTTTGTGAGCCGGTCAGCCAATGAGGGCTTTGCCCGGACAGCGGTGTCCGGATTCCTGGCGTCCCTGGACCCCACTGTGGAGGAACTGGCGGACATCAAGACTGCGGTTTCCGAAGCGGTGACCAACTGTATTGTCCATGCCTATGCCGACCGGATCGGCATTGTTTACATAGCCGCAGATCTCTATGCGGACGGCAGAGTGGTGATTCGCATCCGGGATAAGGGCTGCGGCATTCCCGATGTGGAAAAGGCCATGGAACCGCTGTTCACCACCGGCGGGGAGGACCGGGCCGGACTGGGCTTTGCGGTGATGCAGAGCCTGATGGACAAGGTCCGGGTGCGTTCCCAGGTGGGGAAGGGCACCACCGTCACATTGGAGAGGAGGATCGAAAGCAGAGGGGATCAGAATGACCGGGACGCTGAGTGAGTCCGCCCGGGACCGCCAGAAGATGATTGAGGAAAACCTGGGCCTGGTGCATTCCTGTGCCCATCGCTTCAAGGGGCGGGGCATTGAATATGACGATCTGTTCCAGGCCGGATGCATGGGGCTGGTCAAAGCCTGCGATGCCTTTGATTTCTCCCGGGGCGTGCGTTTTTCCACCTATGCGGTGCCGGTGATCCTCGGGGAGATGCGCCGGCTGTTCCGGGACGGCGGCACTGTCAAGGTGAGCCGTTCGCTGAAGGAACTCTCCCTGCGTGTGGTGCGGGGACGGGAACAGCTGGCGGTCCGGCTGGGCCGTGATCCCACCATCGAGGAGCTGGCGGAGGAGCTGGGGCTCACCCGGGAAGAGGTGGTGGAGGCGCTCAATGTATCGGCGCCGCCGCTCTCGCTGACCGTGTCCTCGGAAGAGGGGGAGACCCAGATCGACCTTCCGGTGCAGTCCCCGGAGGAAAACCTCTCGGAGCGGATGGCTCTGCGGCAGATCCTGGGGGAGCTGGAGCCCCGGGACCGGCAGCTCATCATTCTGCGGTACTTTATGGACAAGACCCAGACCCAGACGGCGGAACAGCTGGGTATGACCCAGGTACAGGTCTCCCGCCGGGAAAAGAAACTGCTCCTCGCCATGCGGCAGAAACTCCTGTGATATTACTACTGCGATCCACTTACCTCCTGTCGGCACTGCGGAGTCTTTGGCTCTGCAGTGCTTTTTTATATGCGGGAAATTGCCAAAGCGGCACGATTGTGCTACAATTTTCCTCATACATCTAAATGGAAAGGCGGCGGGAAAATGCCTGAGATCCGTATTATCCCCTTTACGCCGGAATATGCCGGCGAACTGGGACAGCTGCACTGGCAGGTGTGGGAGGAAACCTACCGGGGTCTGATCCCCGATGCCTATCTGGATACCTTCACCCCGGAAAAGTGGACTGAAAAAGCCCGGCGGGATGCACTGTCCAGCTTTCTCCTCTTTGCGGATGGGGAACTGGCGGGGTTTGCCAGCTGTTCCGACCCGGCCCGGGAATCGGTGCCAGTGCCGGAGGCTTCGGAGATCGTGGCTTTCTATCTGCTGCGGAAGTTCCAGGGCCAGGGGCTGGCAGGGGCGCTGATGCGGCACTGTCTGGACTTCTGTACCCGTCCGAATGTGGTGCTGTATGTGCTGGAGGGCAACGAAAAGGCCGCTGGATTCTACCGCCACATGGGCTTTGAACCGACCGGGCGTATCCAGCTGGATCACACGCCGTATGGAACTCTGCGGGATCTGGAAATGGTCTGCCGCCGGGAGAGAAAGGAGAACTGTCCAATGGAAACTGAACTGAATTTCCGATTTGCAGTACGGGAGGATACCCCGCTGATCCTCCAGATGATCCGGGAGCTGGCGGATTATGAGAAACTCCTGGACGAGGTAGTCGCCACTGAGCCGGTCCTGGAGGAGTGGCTCTTTGACCGGCAGAAGGCGGAGGTGCTGTTTGTGCTGACCCCGGAGGGAAAGGAGGCAGGCTTTGCCCTGTTCTTCCACAACTTCTCCACCTTCCTGGGCCGGGCTGGTATCTACCTGGAGGATCTCTATGTCCGTCCGGAATACCGGGGCCGGGGGTATGGTAAGGGACTGATCCGCCGTCTGGCTGCCCTGGCAGTGGAACGGGGCTGCGGACGGCTGGAGTGGTGGTGCCTGGATTGGAACCAGCCCAGCATCGATTTCTATCTCTCGCTGGGAGCAGAGCCCATGTCCGACTGGACTGTCTACCGCATCGCCGGCAAGACTCTCACCGACCTCGCCGCCGAACCCAAGGCATAAAGAGTGGCGCCCGGTACAACCGAGGCGTTGAAGCGGCCTGGCATGGGCTCCTGCCGCTTATTGGGAGCAGAGCCCATGTCCGACTGGACCGTCTATCATATCCAGAACAGAAAAAGAAAGCCGTCCGGCATAGCCGGGCGGCTTTTTACATGGTCGTATGAGGGTCAGGCGGCTTCGGTGGAAAGCTCCGGTTCATAGAGCGCATCCAGCCGATCCTCGCCGCCGAACAGGTTGTTGTACTGGAAGGACTGATAGGCATCGATCAGCGGGGTGAAGTCGTTGGTCTCCAGATGGCTGTAAGCATTGCCCTCCGCATCGGTATAGCCGGGGAAGCAGATGGCAGGCAGGATCTCCTGCACGCCCCAGAGGAACTCGCCATAGCCGGTGGTTTCGATTCCAGCCAGACGCAGCAGCTGCTGTCCCAGGAAGTTCAGGCTGGTGGTGGGCAGCTCCATCTGCGGCAGGTCATAGTTGGCCCAGATGAGATAGGGAACTTCATACTTGCGCATGTATTCCTCCATGCTCATGCCGTCATCGCCCACATTGTAGACCAGATCCAGGAACTCCTGTTCCACCGAAGGCTGATGGTCGCCGAACATGAGAATGATGGTGGGTTCGTCATAGGTGGAGAAGTAGTCCACCAGCATCTGGAACGCCTCATCCGATTTGTTGGCAAGGGTCAGGTACTGTTCTGCCTTGGGGAACTGTCCGGGATAGTCGGTGACAGTCACTTCGGCGGGATAATCCGCAACTGTATAGCTGCCATGGTTCTGAATGGTCACATTGAACAGGAACAGGGGCTGACCCGGCTCCTTCTGCTCAAACTCCCAGATGATCTGTTCAAAGGAGGTGGCATCGCTGATGTAGCCGTGTTCGGTGGTCACCGGCACATCCAGATCCTCCTCGCATTTGAAGTTGTCGAAGCCCAGTTTGGGATAGGCCAGATTCCGCTGCCAGGAGGTGCGCTCGCCGGGGTGCATGGCAAGACAGTCGTACCCATAGCCGGACAGGATGCTGGCAAGGGATTCGCTGCTTTCGCCCAGATACTGCTGATAGGGGATACTGCCCGAGGGCAGGAATGCCATGGAATTGCCGGTGAGGAATTCAAACTCACTGGCACTGGTACCGGCGCCGAATACCGAGGCATAGGCATGACCGAACAGGGCGCCGCTGGCATCGATGTGATCGGTCAGGCTCTCGCTGAACTGGACAGTGCCGAAATTCTCATAGTCTGCCCAGGACTCATTCATAATGGCGATGATATTGGGGCGTTCCACTGTGGTGAGGGGCTCAGGGTCCACACTGACCGTCTCCATCAGCTCCTGGATGTAGTCCGGGGAGGTGTTGGAGGGCTCCTCCACCTCCATGAACTGGAAGTTCCGCAGGAAGGCGGTGAGGACGCCGGAGGTGCGGTAGGAGCCGGCCTGATCCCAGACATCGGTGCTGACGCCGAAGCGTCCCAGGGTGCTGGTATTGAGAATGGGGGTAAAGCAGAGCAGTGCCATCAGCAGACAGGCCAGACGGGCCGGAAGGCTCTGCCGCAGACGCACCCGACCGCCGGACCGGATGGAGCGGTGGATCAGGACAGCGAAGCCCAGCAGGATGGACAGGGCAGCAGCCATCTCCCAGGTGACATAGAGGTCATAGCTGTCTGCCACAGCCACCGCAGTGCGCAGGGCTGTGAAATCCCAGGGGAGGATGGGCAGACCCCGGTAGAGGTTGACAAAGTAGTTGGCAACGCCCCACGCAATGCAGGCCAGATGGACAATCAGGCTGCAGAGCAGCAGGCGGTTGGTGAGGGCAGTGAGCAGGAAGAAGGCAGCGCCGATGCAGATGTAGTTGGCGAGGGTAACTCCCAGGCTGTGATCCCAGGGCATGCTGCCGAACACGAACTGCATCATATAGAAGGAGGTCAGCGGGGTAAAGAAGAGTACACCCCGTCCGATCCATTTTGCCCGCCGCCAGATCCGGGCAAACTGCATATCATTTTGTTCCAAAATTACAACAACTCCAGATATTTTATGAATTGAGGCTGTTATGCCGGGCAAAGCCGGCATGGAATGCTTTCAGTATAGCATAATCCACAGCAATTCTCAAAAGAAGCACCCTGTATCTGCGCCGCAGGCAAATACAGAATGCCTCGGGGTATGAGCCGTGATGCCATGAAGTGTCAGCAGAATGGCATCATCGCCCATTGGGACGAATCATCCGGCCATAAAAACAGGTATAATAGCCGATTTGCGGCTATTATATCATGAAGCGCCAGCGAAATGGTATAATTGGCCATTAGGACGGAAGCAGGCTACGCCTGCGAATCGTCCGGCCATAAAAACAAGTATAATAGCCGACTTGCGGCTATTATACCATAAACTCTGCGATTTTGCGGAGAAATGTAAAAAACTCTTGCAATAAGTTCAAAAATAGTTTACAATTTTCGCAATACAAGGAGAAAAACCGGATTGTTTGTTCACAGTCCGGCGGGGAAACTGCCTGCGGGGAATGAATTCTTGCCGGGCTTTTTATCGTCCCCGGACAGGAATTTCACCGAACAGGGAAAAGAGAGGTTGAATCACATATGAAGCTGCTGGAAGAACGGATTCGTCAGGAAGGTATCGTTAAATCGGGAAGCGTCCTCAAGGTGGACAGTTTCATCAATCATCAGATGGATGTGCTGTTCTTTGACAAGATGGGCGCGGAATTCAAGCGCCTCTATGCCGATGCGCCCATCAACAAGATTCTCACCATCGAGGCCAGCGGCATCGGTATTGCCATCATTGCCGGCCTGCACTTCGGCGTGCCGGTGGTCTTTGCCAAGAAGAGCCGTTCCTCCAATATCTCGGACGACGTCTATCACACTGTGATCCACTCCTACACCCACAACAACGACAACAATGTCATTGTATCCCGGGAGTATCTCAGCCCGGAGGACCACCTGCTCATCATCGATGACTTCCTGGCAAACGGCTGTGCCATGGAGGGTCTTATCGATCTGGCGCACCAGGCCGGCGCAACCGTAGAGGGTCTGGGCATCGCTGTGGAAAAGGGCTTCCAGAAGGGCGGCGACAAGCTCCGTCAGGAGGGCTACCGGGTGGAATCGCTGGCGATCATCGAGTCGATGGACGCCGCCACCGGTGAGATCGTGTTCCGGGAGCAGGACTGACCTGCCTTGGATCTGGAAGGGAGAGAGCAGCATGGAGATCCGCCATCTGACCCCAGCGGAAATCCCCCAGGGGCTGGAGCTGGTCCGGGATGTTTTCCTGGAGTTTGAGGCGCCGGACTACCCGCCTGAGGGGGTGGAGGAGTTCTTCCGCTTTCTGGACGACCCGCAGCAAGCGTCCCTCTGCTTTTACGGCGCCTGGGACGGAACGGTTCTCCGGGGCGTTCTGGCAGCGAGGGAGGAGCACATCTGCCTTCTGTTTGTAAGGCGGGAATACCATCGCCAGGGGACAGCCCGTGCTCTGATCGAAGCCTACTGCCGGGAGCAGACCGGGGCAGTCACAGTCAATTCCTCGCCCTATGCGGTGGAGGCCTATCACCGTCTGGGATTCCGGGATACAGCGTCCCAGCAGACAGTCAATGGAATCACTTTTACGCCCATGATCCGGGAAGTGTGACCCCGCTCACAGAAAAACAGACCGGGTTTGTATTAAAGTAGAGAAAAACAGGGCAGGATGATCCTGTACCCATAAGACCGGTCCCCACCGGACCCCTGAACTGAAAGGATGAATGACGGATGCGTATTACAAAGGATACACTGATCGGCGATATTCTCAAGATGGATATGGGCATGGCCCGCATTCTGATGCAGAATGGTATGGGTTGTGTCGGCTGTCCGGCTTCCGCTCGTGAGAGCCTGGGTGAGGCCTGTGCCGTACATCGTATGGACCCTGAGAAGGTTCTCAGCGAACTGAACGCCTATCTGGACAATCTGTAAGCCGGCGGCCGGGAATACCCGGACAATGCGGGATAACGCAGAACCATCAAAGCAGCCCGAACGCCGGAAGGAAGGCATTCGGGCTGTTTTTTGCATCAAGATACAAGGGAGTTGTGGAAATTATGGCAAAAGTACTTCTGATCAACGGCAGCCCCAACGAGCATGGCTGTACCTACACTGCGCTGCATGAGGTGGAGGGCGTCCTGCGCCGGCACGGCATTGAAACCGAGATCCTCTGGCTGGGACGCAAGCCGGTGGCAGGATGCATCGCCTGCAACACCTGTGCCCGGACCGGACACTGTGTCTTTGGGCCGGAGACCTTTGATGACAAGGTCAACCGGGTGCTGGACGAACTGGACAGCATTGATGCCATTGTAGCGGGTTCGCCGGTCTACTATGCCGCAGCCAGCGGACAGATCACCTCCTTCCTCAACCGGCTGTTCTATGCCGGCGGACGCCGGATGGCCGGCAAGCTGGGCGCGGCAGTGGTCTCCTGCCGCCGGGGCGGTGCCGCTTCTGCCTTTGACCAGCTCAACAAGTACTTCACCATCTGCAATATGCCGGTGGTATCCTCCCAGTACTGGAATCAGGTGCATGGCAATACCCCTGAGGAGGTGCTGCAGGATGCCGAGGGTCTGCAGATGATGCGCACCCTGGGCGAGAATATGGCCTGGCTGCTCCGGAGCATCGAAGCCGGAAAGAAGGCCGGTGTTCCCGCTCCGCAGTATGAGCCCAAGGTTGCCACAAACTTTATCCGGTGAGGTGAGTAGAATGCGTCCCATCGATCCCTATTCCTACCACTGCGGCGTCATGGACAGCTTCTGTGAGATTGTCGGCGCCGGTGTCAAGCCCATGGCGCTCAGCCATCCGTTTGCCTCACCGGAGGAGCGGGCTGAGTACCGGGAGTATGCCGCAAAGATGGCGGGACAGTACGGCGTGCTGCTCGCCGAGGAGGACAGCCTGCCGGTGACCCCTCTCTTCCCGGCTGACGCCTGTGAAGGGGCGTATGTCTTTCTCTTTATCGGAAGCCAGGCTGTCCAGGAGCGGTACCGGGCGCTCCGGGACCGCACAGCAGAACTGCGCCGCACCGGGCAGTATGATCTGCAGTCCCGGCTGGAAGCGGCCCGGGAACTGGGCAGACTGCTGGGATATACACCCGAAGCAGTGGAGCGGATGATCGCAGCCAATCTGGAGGCATAAGGGGTAAAGCCTGTTACACTTGTGTAAATTCCATAAAATAGAACCGGGTTTTCTCACAAATATTCTCATGGTTTTTGGGCAGTCTGCTGGAAAAAGATGATTGAAAAATGGCGGAAAAGCCAGTATAATGAAAAAGGCGGATTTCTTATAACAGGGTAGGACGATCCGCCTTTTTCGTTTTGACAGGCCCGGATCAAACCGGCAGCTTGTCCAGGTAAAACAGGTTATCAAGAACAGGAGAGTAGCTATGAAAAAGGTTTACACAGGCAAGACCAAGAATGTGTATGAGCTGGAAAACGGCAACTACATGCTCGAATTCAAGGACGATGTAACCGGTGAGAACGGTGTATTCGATCCCGGTGCAAACACCGTCGGCCTGAGCATCGAGGGCATTGGCAAGTCCAACCTCAAGATGTCGGTACACTTCTTCGAGATCCTCAAGGCTGCTGGCATCAAGACCCACTATGTCAGCGCTGATCTGGAGAACGGCACCATGGAAGTTCTGCCTGCCAAGGTATTTGGTCATGGTCTGGAAGTAATCTGCCGCATGAAGGCCACCGGCAGCTTTATCCGCAGATATGGCGATTACATTGAGGACGGTACTCCTCTGGACGCCTATGTGGAAACCACCTTCAAGAACGATGCCAAGGGTGACCCGCTGGTAACCGAGGATGGTCTGATCGCACTGGGTGTAATGTCTGCTGAGCAGTATGACTCCATGCGTGCCCTCACCAAGAAGATTGCCAGAGTTGTAGCAGATGAGCTGTCCAAGCACGGTATGGAGCTGTGGGACATCAAGTTCGAGTTCGGCTACAATGGCGACGAAGTAATCCTCATCGATGAGATCGCTTCGGGCAATATGCGCGTCTACAAGGACGGCAAGATCGTAGATCCCATGGATATGGGCAAGTTCCTGTTCGCATAATAGCTATAAAAAGATCTCCGTTCTCTGGCTTCAGCCGGGGGACGGGGATCTTCCTGCTTTCAGCGCGCAGAAAAAACCGCGCCGCATCGGTCATTCGGACCTGCGGCGCGGTTTTTGTTTTTATTCAGGGGTCAGCGGTCGATCCATTCCTCTGCGGTATCGGCAGTTTCCTGGAGGATGCGGAAGTATTCACTGGCATGCCAGCCATCGGCAACCGAATGATGGATCTGCAGGGTTACCGGCAGCATCAGACGGCCATTCTGTTCCGCAGCCTGTCCCACTGTGATGATGGGCGGCAGGAAATCGCCGTCGGTATAGAGATTCAGATTGATCTCGGTATAGTGCAGCCAGGGGATCGAGGAGAAGTTATGTACATTGGGAGGAAAGTTCCCCTGGGGCTGTACGCCGCCTTTTTTGCCCCACAGGGCAATATCCCGGCACATGGCCTCATAGAATTCCCGGAAGGATTCACTGTACGGGGTGTACAGGCTGGAAAACAGCTTGGTTTCCGGATTCCAGACAGTGTAGGCCGGGGAGGTGGTGTCATACCAGCCCACCTGACCTTCGCTGTTGCGGTCAAAGCGCAGGTTGACAATGGAGTTCACTGCGTGGGCGGACAGCCAGGTCAGACAGGGCGTCAGCCGGAGCGACCGGGCTTTGGCTGCATGGTACAGGACAGTGATGTCCACATTGGCAGTGATGCTGTAAGTACAGCGGGCGTTGTTCATATAGTGCTGATAGTATTCAGCACGGTCCCAGGCGGCAAAATCAATGGGGTGAAACATAGTTGGTTCCTCCGTTTCAGGCGGTTTCGGGTGGATAGGCTCTCACAGATCGAAACCGCCTGCCTTGTTTGTGGAACACTCGCTTTGACACATGGCGATTCACCTCGTTTCAGACAGGATACAGGCTCAGACAGACAGAGCCAGGAAAGCGAAATAGCTTGCCAGCACCAGAGCCGGCGGGATAAAGTAGATGGTCTTGCGCAGACGGGGATATTTGCGGCGGCCCTTGGATTTGTAGAGAATGGGCATGGCAATAAAGATGGCGCTGGCAAGGCCGAAGATAAGCAGCAGCCAGGTCTGGCTGGTGGTGACATAGAGCGAACCGCCTGCATAGGTGAGGTCCGCCACAGTGAGAATGGCAAAGTTGAAGAGGTTGCTGCCAAGGATATTGCCGGTCATGGCATTGAAGTTGCCGAGCTTTGCCAGGTTGATGGAAGAGGTCAGTTCCGGCAGCGAGGTGGCAACACCCAGCAGCAGGGCGCCGGCGAGGGTAGTGCCGATCTGGTATCTGGAGGCGATGGCATCGGTGGCATAGGTCAGGGCGATGCTGGCAGCCACCAGTCCTACGCTGCACAGCACAAAGCGGAAGATGATCTGCTTCATGGAGAGCTGGCTGCTGGCGCCGTCATCGGAATTGGAAACGCCGTCATCCGCGGACATGGTGCGCACGCCGTAGAGGTAGACTGCCAGCAGGACAATGGAGTGGATGCTCACATTGAAGATGGTGAATTCCAGCCCCAGTCCCAGCACCACAATCAGGTAGAGGTAGATGGCAGCCACCAGCACCAGGGACAGGTTGTGGGAGGCGCCGATCCGGGCCCGGCGGAAGCGCTTGGGGAAGGCCAGGAAGAGGGAGGCCAGCACAGCGGTATTGAAGATGTCACTGCCGAGGATATTGCCGATGACCAGTTCCGGCTGACCGAGCAGGGCGGTGGCGGAGATACTGGTGAAGAGTTCCGGCAGAGAGGTGATGGCAGCCAGAATCACACCGCCGATGAAGGCGCCGGAGATGCTGGTGCGTTTGTCGATGATGTCCACATAATTGGAGAGCTGGATGGAGAAGCCCATCACAATTACAGCGAGGATCAGATATCCGATAATGATCACAGATTATACCTCCCGGTCATTTCAAATGGAAGAAAAAGTATATCCTTCCGGAGCCGGTGCAACCGAAGCCGGCGTCTCTGATTCCGATTGTAACACTGCCGGGAATGGAAGTCAAACCCCAGAATGCCGGAGCAGCCGCAGCAGATAATTCTGGCGTTTTTCCAGGGCTGTGAGCTGATGGATGCAGCAGTCGATGAGGTCGCTGTCCTCCGCCATATTGAAGTGGCAGCGGGCTGTTTCCAGCTCCTGCTGGACCAGCCGGAGTTCTTCTTTCGGGGAAAATGGGGTTTCGATGGGGGTACAGGTCTGGGTTTTCATAGGGAATACAGCCTCCGTTCCTTACAGATGGTTCCAGGATACTATATTCCAGAGTCTGGGGGAAAAGAGCTGTTTTTATACCGGTGAGACAAAAAAAGCACTCCTGGCCTTTCCGAAAAAAGGCTGGAAGTGCTTCTGCATGCAAAAAGGCGAGCAAACAATAAGCCGAGTTCTGTATTTGACAACAATCTATCTAATCCGTATGTTGCCATACGGCTCAAGCCACCACATCGGAACACGACGGGCCGCCGTATTGTTCCTGTCGGGTGTTGCTTCGGATAGGGTTTGCAGGGCCGTACAGTCTCCTGCACGCCGGTGAGCTCTTACCTCGCCTTTCCACCCTTACCGTGACAAGTCACGGCGGTATATCTCTGTTGCACTTTCCCTATGGTCGCCCACGGCTGCCGTTAGCAGCTATCCTGCCCTGTGAAGCCCGGACTTTCCTCACGCACAGCCTTTCGGCTTTGTGCCCGCTGTTGTCTCGTTTACTCGCATTCCATATCATAGTATATTTTCACCGAAAAGTCAAATCTGTCCTGACCAGCTTTCCCATGTCTGCGATTCTGTGCTATGATAAACAGGAACAGGATTTTCCATGTGCCACATCACCTGATGAACAGGGCGGAAAAGGTATGCATTGGCGCTGAGAGTTTCCGCCAGAGGGTGCGGATTCTCGGGCTCCCGGAGGCCCCAGTCCCATTGGATTCATGTAATCCCACCCCTGATGACCGGGCTCTGTCAGGAAATCGTGATCATGCTGTACGCCTTTTATAAAGTTATAGAAAGGAGCAGTCAAGAATGCTGGAACTGTGTTTTAATGAAGGAGTGGGCGGCCTGCTGACCTACTGGCAGAGCGGGAAGCAGAAGATCCTCTGCCTGGGGGACGATCTCTCCATCGGCCCGATTGCCGGAGGGCTGGACAGCCAGGAGCGCCGGGAGCAGCTGGTGCGGATTCTCGGTTCTGACCCCTGGGGCGAGCTTCCTGCTGGGGAGTGGATCGACGAAGCCTGGCAGCGCCATTGCCGGACCTGGGAGCGCCTGCGCACCCTCCCTGAGGGAACCGAGGTGCGGGTCTGGCTGGACCGGACCCCGGGCAGCCGGTGCGGGTTCCTGGCGTCAGCTGAAACCCTGGCCTTCCGCAAGGCCCGTGTGACTGCCGCTCTGCTGCCCGAATGGGTCGCCCGTCCGGATGGTACGGCAGTGGAGTACTCCGGCTGGGGGGAAGCCGGCCCCGAGGAACTGGAGGCCCTGCTGGAGGACTGCTGCCGGGAGGTGCCGCAGGTACTGCTGGGCGGGCTTTCCCACCGGTGGCGGCAGCTCCAGGAGGAAAACGCCCCGCTGCGGGCAGTGATAAACGGGCGGCTGCACAGCGTGCCGGAGGCCTTCTATGACGGAATGCTTCTCTCCCGGCTGCCGGAGGCTGGACAGACCATCCGGCTGGCAGAGCTCCTCGGGCGGACGCTGGGGGAGTGCCAGCCCGGCATCGGGGATTGGTGGCTGGCCTGCCGGGCGGAAGCTCTGGCGGCAGAGGGCAGGTTCCGCCTGGAACGGGACCCCGAGCGTTTCTACAACAGCCAGGTGACAGCGTTATAAACGAAACCCCTCCCGGAAATCCCGGGAGGGGTTTGTGTATGGGGTCAGCTCCTCCGGCGGCGGAGGGCGGCGATGCTGTCCACCAGGCACTGGGCAGCCAGCGCCAGCGGGAGGAAGGGGTAGACGTTTTCATCAAACTGCATGAAATACAGAGCCAGTGCCCCGATCAGGCAGAGCCCGTTTATCCACCAGAGGGAGGCAGGGAGCCGGCGGTTCAGTTGGCTTCGCCCTGCCAGCAGAAGCCCATAGCACAGATAGTCGGCAAACAGGAAGAGCCGGCGGGACAGGACATCGAAGGTTTTTGCGGTGTAATCCCACACCAGATAGCGGATCTCCGGTTCCAGCCAGATCCAGGCCATACAGAGGGCAGAGAGCAGCAGGAACCCGGTCAGCGGGCGTGTGTATCCGGACTGTTTCATCTGAGTCCACCTCCTTGCGGCAGAACAGTTCTTTTTATCAGTTTAACATGATGAAGCGGCTCCGGTCAAGATAGTGCCGGAAACGAAAAAAGAGGAGCATGACGCTCCTCTTTTTATATAGATTAGGGTTTAAGCCTGGGGTTCTGCTTCGGGAAGTTCCTTCCGCTCCAGAATCTCCATGAACTCGTCGCCGGTGATGGTCTCCTTCTCATAGAGGTACTGGGCCAGTTCATCCAGCTTCCGGCGGTTGTCGGTGAGGATCTTCACAGCCTTTTCGTACTGCTCCTTGATGAGCTTTACCACTTCCGCGTCAATGCGGGCCTGGGTCTCAGGCGAACAGCTCAGGGAGGTGTCGCCGCCCAGGTACTGGTTGGTGACTGTTTCCATGGCAACCATGCCGAAGTCGTCATTCATACCGTAGCGGGTAATCATGGCACGAGCCAGCTTGGTAGCCTGCTCAATATCGTTGGAAGCACCGGTGGTGATGGAGTTGAAGGCCACCTGTTCTGCCGCGCGTCCGCCGGTGAGGGTGGCGATCTTGTTGACGATCTCGTCACGGCTCATGAGGTAATGCTCGCCCTCGTCCACCTGCATGGTATAGCCCAGGGCACCGGAGGTACGGGGGATAATGGTGATCTTCTGCACCGGAGCAGAGTGATTCTGCAGGGCAGCCACCAGAGCATGACCGATCTCATGGTAGGCCACAATGCACTTTTCCTTGTCAGTGAGGATGGCGTTCTTCTTCTGGTAACCGGCGATTACCACTTCGATACTCTCCTCGAGGTCAGCCTGAGTGGCAGTCTTACGACCGTCCCGCACGGCCCGGAGCGCCGCTTCGTTGACGATGTTCGCAAGCTCCGCGCCGGAAGCGCCCGAAGCCATCCGGGCAATCTTGTTGAAGTCCACATCGGGCTCCAGACGGACCTTCCGGGCATGAACCTTCAGGATCTCCTCACGGCCCTTGAGGTCAGGCAGTTCTACCGGCACACGGCGGTCGAACCGGCCGGGACGCAGCAGCGCCGGGTCCAGAGCCTCAGGACGGTTGGTGGCAGCCAGAATGATAACGCCGGTATTGTCCTCGAAGCCGTCCATTTCGGTGAGCAGCTGGTTGAGGGTCTGTTCACGCTCATCGTTGCCGCCGAACTGTCCGTCACGCTTTTTGCCGATGGCGTCGATCTCATCGATAAAGACGATGCAGGGAGCCTTCTGCTTGGCCTGATCGAACAGATCACGGACCTTGGAAGCGCCCATGCCGACGAACATCTCCACAAACTCCGAGCCGGAGATGGAGAAGAAGGGCACATTGGCTTCACCGGCTACGGCCTTGGCCAGCATGGTCTTACCGGTTCCGGGAGGGCCTACCAGCAGGATGCCCTTGGGCATCCGGGCGCCGATATCCTTGTACTGGGCCGGGTCATGCAGGTACTGTACAATCTCGGTCAGGCTCTCCTTGGCTTCGTCCTCGCCCGCCACATCGGAGAATTTGATGCCTTCGGAGGATTTCACATAGATCTTGGCATTGCTCTTGCCCAGACCGAACATCATGGAATTGGGTCCTCCGGCCTTATCCATCATCTTTTTGGACATGAACTGTCCGAAGCCGATGAGCAGGATCAGCGGCAGTCCCCAGGTGAGCAGGAAATAGAGCCACGGGGAAGTTTCCTCAATGATCTCGCCCCGGGTGGAAACACCGGCATCCAGCAGGCGCTGGGTGAGCTCGGTATCGGGCATCATACCGGTCTGATAGATGGTAGTGCCGTCCTTGCTGGTAAAGAGAATCAGGTTTTCCTGGGTCTGAACCTCTGCGGCGCCGACATCCCCTTCCTCCACCATGGTGACGAAGGTGTTGTAATCCACTTCATGGATCTGGCGTTTGGTCAGCCAGGGCATGAACAGGAAATTGAACAGCATGAGCAGCAGAAGCATCAAGCCATAATAATAGATGAGTGGTCGTTTGGGTTGCTTTACTTCATTCATGGGTACGGTCCCTCCCGCAAAGAATTATGTTATCCAAATCCGTCGGTACAGCGCCCGGTAACAGGAAAATCAACAACATGGTTATCATTATAATGTGTAAAGATAGCCTTTTTATGGTGGAAATATAAACAATAAAATACAGTTTTTAACAATTTGTGACCAAATTGCCGGAGAAGCCCCTCCCTGGTACAACGCACTGTGCTTCCGAAATATCCGCCAGACGATATTTCACTTTGACCGAGAAAATTCTCGTGGGGAAGCTGAGTTTTGGGAGAATGTGAAATTTTTACGCACTGCTCTTGCAAAGCGGGGAAGTGTCCGGTATAATACAACTTAGATTTTACCAGTGAGGAGCAGATGGCTATGGAAATTAAGAACGAATATCTCCGTGATCTCTACCGCCGTGTGGAGAAGCGTGACCCCAATGAACCCGAATTCCTGCAGGCAGTGGGTGAAGTGCTGCAGTCCCTTGCGCCGGTGGCGGACCGCCGTCCCGACCTCATCGACTGGGGCGTTTTTGAGCGCATTGTTGAGCCGGAGCGCATGATCACCTTCCGGGTGTCCTGGGTGGATGACCAGGGCAAGGTGCAGGTGAACCGGGGCTATCGGGTCCAGTACAATTCCGCCATCGGCCCCTACAAGGGCGGCTTGCGGCTGCATCCGTCGGTGAACGCCTCCATCATCAAGTTCCTGGGCTTTGAGCAGACCTTCAAGAACAGCCTGACCGGTCTGCCCATGGGCGGTGCCAAGGGCGGCAGCGACTTCGATCCCAAGGGCAAGAGCGATATGGAGATCATGCGGTTCTGCCAGAGCTTCATGACCGAGCTGTACCGTCACATCGGCGAGGATACCGATGTTCCCGCCGGTGATATCGGCGTCGGCGCCCGGGAGATCGGCTACCTGTTCGGACAGTACAAGCGCATCCGCAATACCTTCACTGGCGTGCTCACCGGCAAGGGCCTGACCTACGGCGGTTCGCTGGCCCGTACTGAGGCCACCGGCTATGGCCTGCTCTACTTCCTGCGGGAGATGCTCCAGGAGATGAAGCATGAGCCGGTTGCCGGCAAGACCGCTGTGATCTCCGGTTCGGGCAATGTGGCGATCTATGCCTGTGAAAAGGCCCAGCAGCTGGGCATGAAGGTGGTAGCCATGTCCGACTCCGCCGGTTATGTCTACGATGAAAAGGGCATTGACCTCGCTGTGGTCAAGCAGATCAAGGAAGTGGAGCGCGGACGCATCAAGGCCTATGCCGAGCGGGTGCCCGGCGCGGTTTACACCGAGGGCTGCAAGGGCATCTGGACCATTCCCTGCGATGTGGCCCTGCCCTGCGCCACCCAGAATGAGCTGGATCTCGCCGGAGCCGAGGCGCTGGTGGCCCATGGCGTTATGGCAGTGTGCGAGGGCGCCAATATGCCCACCACCCCCGATGCCGCTGAGTTCTTCCAGAAGAACGGCGTGCTGTTTGCTCCGGGCAAGGCTTCCAATGCGGGCGGCGTATCGGTGAGCGGCCTGGAGATGAGCCAGAACTCGATGCGTTACAGCTGGACCTTCGAGGAAGTGGACCGCAAGCTGGAGGAGATCATGAAGGGCATCTTCCATGCGGCCTATACTGCTGCTGAGGAGTACGGCTGCTCCGGCGACCTCATTGCCGGCGCCAACATTGCCGGTTTCCTCAAGGTAGCTGAGTCGATGAAGGCCCAGGGTATTGCCTACTGATGCCTGGAACTTCTGCCGGGGATTTGTAAAGAAACTTAAAACTTGCTGGAAAGAAGCCTGCCGCAGGTGGACAAGGCACACGGTTTGCATTATAATGGAATCGTGTGAAAAGTCCACAGTGCGGTGGGCTTTTTCTGTTTCGGAAAGGGGGGCGGAGGCTTGCGCCGTATCGATTTTCTCATCACACCGGCTGAGGACGGCATGAAGGTGGAGCAGTATCTCAAAACCGTGCGGAAGATGTCCAGCCGGGTGATCATCTCGCTCAAGCACCGGCCCGAGGGGCTGCAGCTCAACGGCGAACATATCCGCACCATTGACCGCATCCATGCCGGGGACACCCTTTCAGTGACCATGGAGGACACTCCGCCCGACTACCTGGAGAGTGAGATCCGGGTGCCGGTCCTCTATGAGGACGAAGATGTGATGGTCTACAACAAGCCGGTGGATATGCCCTGTCATCAGGCCAAGACCCACCAGCAGGACACCCTGGCGAATGTCTTTGCCCGGGACTGCCGGGAGCGGGGGCTCACCCTGAGCTACCGGTGCATCAACCGTCTGGACCGGAACACCTCCGGCGCCGTGGTGGTGGCAAAGAATGCCCATGCCGCCACAGTGCTGGGCGGGGTAGGCCGGGGCGGCATCCAGGTGCACAAGCGGTACACGGCGCTGCTCACCGGGATTCTGCCCTATGAGCGGGGCATCATCGACGCAGGCATTGCCCGCATTGACGAGGAGACCATCAACCGGATGGTGGACAACGCCGGGCAGCCAGCCCGCACCGGTTTTGAGGTGCTGGGCTATGGATACCGGCATACGCTGGCGGAGTTTTCGCTCTACACCGGGCGGACCCATCAGATCCGGGTGCACATGTGGTGGCTGGGCTATCCCCTGGCCGGGGATGACATCTACGGCTGGGATTTTGATCTCATCGGGCGGCATGCGCTGCACTGCGGGCGGATCTGGTTTCCGCACCCGGTCACCGGGGAGCGGATCGAAGTCACTGCCCCGCCGCCGGAGGACTTTCTGGAGGCCATCCGCCGGGCAGGAGTGCGCCCCAAGGCGGAATCGGCCCATTTTATAGAGAAAAAGGTGATCTTGTGAGAGTTTTGTTTCTGGGCGATGTGGTAGGCGCCTATGGCTGCGAGCTGCTGGAAAAGCGGCTCCGTGCCCTGAAAAAGCAGTATGCCGCTGATGTGGTGGTGGTAAACGGCGAAAATTCCGCTGAGGGCAACGGTATGCTGCCCTCCAGTGTCCGCCAGATCTACGACAGCGGCGCGGATGTCATCACCGGCGGCAACCACAGCCTGCGCCGCCGGGAGATCTACAAGGTGCTGGACGAGGAGGAAACCCTGCTGCGCCCGGTGAACTTCCATGCCAATGCTCCGGGCAAGGGAGTCTGTGTTCTGGACTTCCTCAAGTACCGCTTTGCGGTGGTGAATCTCCAGGGGCTTGCCTATATGGTGGACCATCACCGGGACCCCTTTGCCGCCATCGATGAGGTGCTGGCTGGCCTGGATACCCCCAATATCCTGGTGGACTTCCACGCCGAAGCCACTGCCGAAAAGCTCTCCATGGGCTTCTATCTGGATGGGCGGGTTTCGGCTGTGATCGGCACCCACACCCATGTGCAGACCGCCGATGAACGCATCCTGTCCGGCGGCACCGCCTATCTCACCGATGCCGGTATGTGCGGCAGTTTTGATTCGGTGCTGGGCGTGAAAAAGGAGCTGGCGGTGGAAAAGATGCGCACCCAGCTTCCCACCCGGTTCGAGAATGCCCGGGGACAGGGAATCCTGTGGGGCTGCGTCATCGACATTGACGAAAAGACCGGACGGGCCCGGAGTATTGAACGGGTCGCCGACCGGGTGGAATAAAAGGGGAGAGCCATGAAAAAACGACTTCTGGCAGGGACACTGGCACTCTGTCTGCTGCTGTCCGGCTGCGGCGGGTTCCGGGACGTGTATGAGGATATCTTCGGCGGCGAACCGGCTTCCTCCGGGGAGCCCCAGTCCCAGACCTCCCTGCTGCTGCCGGTGGACATTGACGACAGCCTGGGCCCCTATGCCGCCCAGAGTGATATGAATCTGAGCATCACTTCGCTGCTCTTCGACCCGCTCTTTGTCACCGACAATACCTTCACCCCCCAGCCCTGTCTGGCGGAGAGCATCACCCAGGCTGGGACAGGGGAATACCTGGTGACCCTGCGCAGCGATGTGACCTTCTCGGACGGCAGTGCGCTGACTGCGGCGGATGTGGTCTATTCCTTTGAACAGACCGACCTGCAGCAGAAGCGGTACTGGCAGCTGCACACCTCGGTGGAATCGGCGACCGAGGTGGACAGCCGGACCGTCCGGGTGAAAGCCTACCGGTCCGACCGGAACATCGCCGGTCTGCTGGATTTCCCCATTGTGAAGAATGGCTCCGGCAGCGATTCGCTCATCGGGACCGGACGGTATATCTATCAGGAGCAGTCGGGGCGGCGGTATCTCACCGCCTCGGAAAGCAATCCCAGAGCCTCGGAGAAGATTACCGAGATCGAGCTGGTATCCATGCCGGATGACAGCACCCTTGCCAATGCGCTGCGCAGCGGGGTGATCCACTGCCTGTATACCGACTATGCCGAGGAGGCGGATTATGCCCTGGGCGCCAACAGCTATCTGTTTGAGCTGGGCAATGTGGTCTATATCGGGTACAGCAGCCAGAATGCCCTCACCTCCCAGCGGCAGTTCCGGACCCTGGTTTCGGAGATGGTCAACCGGGACAGCATCGTTTCAGACATCTATTACAACAAGGCCACACCGGCGCTGACCCCCTTCCCGGCGGGATATTATGACCTGCCGGAGCAGGAGCACAGCGACTTGGGGGACGACCGCATCCGCATGGAGCTGGAACTGATGGGCGTGACCCTGGAGGAGAGCGGCTGGCGCAGTTATGAGGACGAGCCGGTGAATCTCTCGGTGCTGGTGAATTCCGAGAACCCCTTCCGGGTGCGGGTGGCGGAAACCGTAGTGCGCTACCTGGGATACTATGGCATCCAGGCCGAGGTGGAAGCGGTGGAATATGAGAGTTATCTGAGCCGGCTGGCTGCGGGGGACTTTGATCTGTTCATTGCCGAGGTCTGTGTCGGGGACAATGTGGACATCAGTCCGCTGATCTCCGGCAGTTCGGTGGGTATTTCCGGGGACTGTTCCGATGCCCAGCTGCTGGAACAGTATTATGCATACTGTGCCGGGACGCTGGACTGTGCCGGACTGCTGGAACAGTTCGATACCTATGTGCCGGTGACCCCATTGGTTTACCGGCAGGGAGGAGCGGTGGTCTCCCCGTCGTTCCAGGCAAAAATGACTCCGATTTCGCAGGACATTTTCTATAATATCGACGAATGGCAGTAATTTTATAGTGCGTTTTTGCCAAAGATAAGAGCAAAACGCCGGTTATCTGTGGCTTTTTCCAAAAAAATATGGTATACTATTTTAGCCTATAATGGTAGAGTTATAATTTGTCTTTTGCATAAAGAACAAAAATCAATCAGTCAGGGAGGTAAACGGTATGCTGAAACTCGAAAATCATCTCGGCGTCATCGAGATCTCGGAGGAGTACTTCGCCAATCTGATCGGACATGCGGTATCCGAGTGCTTCGGTGTAGCGGGTATGGTCAGCAGCGGCGCCGTCCAGGGACTTCGCTCTGCCCTCACCAAAGAGGAATTCACCGATAAGGGTGTTTCGGTCAAGGCAGTAAACGGCAGTCTGGTGGTGGATCTGCACATTGCAGTCACCTATGGTCTGAATATTGCCACGACGGTACGCAGCATTGTCGGCAAGGTGCGTTATGTCACCGAGAAGGCTACCGGCCTGCAGGTTGCCAAGGTCAATGTATTTGTGGATGAAATGATCTGACAAACACCGACCGTGTGAATTCTCAGTCAAGGGAGAGTAGATTTGAAGTGATGAAAGGTTCAGTTCTGAGAGATGCTTTTATCTCTGCTGCCAACAACATCTCGAACCATAAGCAGAAAGTAAACGCACTCAATGTATTTCCGGTGCCGGATGGTGATACCGGTACCAATATGTCCATGACCATTTCCGCTGCCAAGCGGGAAGTACAGCTGATGGACTCCAAGGCCACCGTAGCTGAGGTCTCCAAGACCGCAGCCGGCGCGCTGCTCCGGGGTGCCCGCGGCAACTCGGGCGTTATCCTGTCGCTGCTGTTCCGCGGCTTTTCCAAGAGCCTGGCCGGCAAGGCTGAAGCCTCTGCCGCCGATCTGGTAGACGCCATGGACGCCGGTGTCAAGGCTGCGTACAAGGCTGTTATGAAGCCCACCGAGGGTACCATCCTCACCGTGGCCCGTGTGGCCCATGAGGAGGGTGCCAAGGCACTGACTGCCGAGAGCACCGAAACCGGTATCTGGCAGACCATGATCGACGGAGCAAAGAAGGCTCTGGCTGAGACCCCGGAACTGCTGCCGGTACTGAAGAAGGCCGGTGTCGTGGACGCAGGCGGCGCGGGTCTGGTGTATGTCATGGAGGGTATGCAGCAGGTATTCCAGGGCGGTGCCATTGTGGAGCTGCAGGAGGAATCCGGCGAGCAGGCTCCCACCGAGATCCCGGACGAGCGTAATGCAGCCGGTCTTTATGAGGGTGAGATCACCTTTACCTACTGCACTGAGTTCATCGTGCTCAAGGACGCCGAGCGGGCAGATGCCCAGGCTCTGCGCTCCTATCTGGAGAGCATCGGCGACAGCGCTGTGGTAGTGGACGATGATGACATCATCAAGTGCCATGTGCACACCGATAACCCCGGCGACGCCCTGCAGAATGCTCTGCGGCACGGCGCGCTGACCAAGATCAAGATCGAGAATATGCGCGAGCAGCATGCCGACAACCAGAAGGCAGTACGGGAAGCCATGACTGCCGGTTTCCAGTATGCTCCGGTTGATCCGAGCAATGCCTACGGCTTTGTGGCTGTATGTGCCGGTGACGGTGTGGAGCAGCTCTTCAAGGATCTGGGCGTGACCAATGTGGTCAAGGGCGGTCAGACCATGAACCCCTCCACCGATGATATTCTGTCGGCTGTTCATGCCACCCCCGCCAAGACTGTCTTTGTTCTGCCCAACAACAAGAACATCATCATGGCAGCAGAGCAGGCCATCAACCTGGCAGACCGTGAAGTGCGTGTCCTGCCCACCAAGACCATTCCTGAGGGTCTGTCGGCTATGCTGGTATTCGATGAGTCCATCGACGCTGAGGAAAACCAGATGAACATGACCAAGGCTGCTGAAAAGGTAAGCACCGGTCAGGTGACCTTTGCGGCCCGGGACAGCGAGTATGACGGTCACAAGATCAAGGAAGGCGACATTCTTGCCATTGAAAACGGCAAGGTGACCTCGGTGGAGAGCGACATCGTCAAGGCTGCGGTGAAGATCACCAAGAACATGGTCAAGAAGCGCAAGGGTGAGGCCGGCTTCATCACCATTATCTACGGTGAGGACGCCACTGAGGAGCAGGCTACCATGGTGGAACTGGAGATCAAGGAAAAGATCGATCCGGACATCGAAGTTGCCCTGGTCAACGGCGGAACTCCCATCTACTACTTCACCATCTCGGTGGAATAAGCATCCGCTTAACAGAAAAACAAAGAGCTGCCGATCCGGCAGCTCTTTTTGCGTTTTGCCTAAAATTCTGCTGGGAATTTCTCCTGGGCTGGTCCGGCTGGAAGGACAGTTCCGGCTTTTGCCGGGACAGGCTGCGTGCTATAATGGATTCAAGTGGGCTCTGCGCAGCCCGGAAATGCATGATACGGTCTGCCGGGCAGTACAGAACTGTCCGGGCGGTACCGGCCTGAGATAAGGAGAGTGTTACAATGGCAAAACGCAAGGTGATCCTCGATGTGGATACCGGTTCCGATGACGCAATCGCACTGATTGCCGCCATGGCGAATCCGGATTTTGAGGTACTGGGCATTATGGCAGTCAACGGCAACCGTGCCGTTCCCATCACTACCGAAAACAGCCTGCGCATCAGTGAGCTGATGGGCGGTACAGTTCCGGTATTCCAGGGCTGTGCTGTGCCGTGGACTTCCTGTATGCTGGGCTTCCGCCGGCATTATCCCATGTACAGTGCCCCGGAGGAGGCACTCTACAAGAACATCCATGGCACCTACATCGACCAGTGCCCGCCGGCAACCATCAAGGCCCAGCCGAAGAATGCGGTCAGCTGGCTGGTGGATACCCTGATGGAGGCCGAGGACGGCGAAATCACCCTGATCCCGCTGGGACCGCTCACCAACATTGCCCACGCAGTGCGCATTGAACCCCGGATCATTCCCAAGATCAAGGAGATCGTCTACATGGGCGGCGGATTCCGGGTGGGCAACAAGACTGCCCTGGCAGAGTTCAATGTCTGGCTGGACCCCGAAGCTGCCCAGGCAGTGCTGGACTGCAATATCCCGTTCACCTTTGTGACCCTGGACGCCACCCATTCCGCCTATGTGACCATGGAGGACGCAGCCCGGTTCCGTGCCATTGGCACCCGTCCTGCCGAGGTGGTGGCATCGCTCTGTGAGCAGCGCATCGCCGGCTATGGCGAGTGGCAGAAGGTAGCGGATGTACCGGCTGCCCCGGTGCATGACCCGCTGACCATCGCCTATCTGGTGGACCCCACTGTCATCACTGACATTGAGGACGCCCCCTGTGTAGTGGACTGCGGACGGGGCGCTGCCTATGGCGTGACCCTCTTTGACATCCGCAACGGCCGGGCCGAAGCCAAGGCTCCCAACTGCCGGGTAGCCCTCAAGGCGGACCGGGAGAAGTATGTGGACATCCTCTGCCGTCTGCTGGAGAACACCAAAAAGTAAATCACATGAAAAAAGCCGCACAGCCCGATGCAGGGTGTGCGGCTTTTTTGCGTATTGGGGGGAGGGGTCAGCAGTTCCAGTTGATCTTGGCGGGGTTCGGCTCATCCGGCACCGAAACAGCACGCAGTTCTTCCAGGGCCTGTTCCAGCTCGGCCCGGGCAAGGTCGTCCCACCGGGAGGCGTCCTCAGTGCCGGCCTTGCTGTATGCCGCCGCCGCTGCTCCGTAGAACAGATAGCCCAGGGCGTTGGTGGGGGTCTGGATCACAGCACAGACCGTGGCAGTTGCCCGGGCTGCCGCCTGCTCTACAACGCCTTCGGTATCCCGGGCAGCGGCAGAGGCTTCCCGCAGCAGGGGTTTCAGCTCCTTGAGGGAGAGCTGTCCGGTCAGGTGCTTCCGGCAGCCCTCCACAGCCGCCGTCAGGGCTGGGGCTTCCCCGCAGAGGGGCAGATATTCCCGGGCCGCATGATCCACTGCCCAGCGGGAGAGGGTCACAGTGCTTTGGGTTTCGATCTGACGCATCAGGGCTTCGCAGACAGGCCAGTCGATCCCACCAAGGGTTTTGCGCAGTTTCGCCATACAGAAAACCTCCTCGAATTCTCTGCTGGCATTGTAGCACAAAGCTGCCGGACTCTGCAAGAGAGGGGATATTTTCCAGAGGAGAGTTTTCTTTTTTCAGGAGATGTGGTATCATAAAATGGAATATGACCTTTTAGTATTTGGGAGAATTACTGGAAATGATAGCTTCTCTGGAACAGATCACGAAATATTACGGTGCGGAACTGATTCTCGACCATGTTTCGCTCAAAATAGAAGATCAGGACCGGATCGGCCTGATCGGCGTCAATGGAGCGGGAAAATCCACCCTTCTCAATATCCTCAGCGGCGACCTGGAATTTGAAAGCGGCGAACGGGCCATCACTTCCGGGGTACGCATCGGGTTCCTGCGTCAGAACAGCGGCCTGGACCGCAGCAGTACCATCCTGGCGGAGATGCGCAGTGTCTTTGCGCCGCTCTATGAGATCGAACGGCAGATGGAAGCCATGCGCATCCGTATGCGGCAGTTCCCGGACGACCATACTCTGCTGGAGGAATACAACCGCCTGCACACCGAGTTCGAGGCCGGGGACGGATACCTCATCGATGTGAAGATCAATACCATCCTCAACGGCATGGGCTTTGCGGGACGGGACCGGGAAACGCTGATCTCGGCATTGTCCGGCGGTGAAAAGACCCGTCTGGCCCTCTGCAAGCTGCTGCTGGAGGAACCGGAACTGCTGATCCTGGACGAGCCCACCAACCATCTGGACTTCAAGACCCTGATCTGGCTGGAGGATTACCTCAAGGGATACAAGGGCGCACTGCTCATCGTATCCCATGACCGGTACTTCCTGGACAGCCTGGTGACTTCGGTGTGTGAACTGGACCGCACCCGGCTCACCCGTTATCCCGGCAACTATACCAAGTTCACCCAGCTGCGGGAGGAGGCCTATGCCCGGCAGCTCAAGCTCTATGAGCGGCAGCAGGAGGAGATTGCCCGGCTGCAGGAATATGTGGACAAGAATATCGTCCGGGCCACCTCAGCCAAGAGCGCCAAGAGCAAGCGCAAGGCCATTGAGCACATGGAGCTGGTGGAAAAGCCGCTCCCGCCCCAGAAGCGGGCGCATCTCTCCTTCAGCTACGATGTGGAGCCGGTCAAGGAGGTGCTGCATGTCCGGGACCTGGCCCTTTCAGTGGGCGAGGGAAGCGAACGCCGTCAACTGTTCAAAGGGCTGCGGCTGGATGTGCTGCGCGGGGAAAAGATCGCCATTATCGGAGAAAACGGCGTGGGCAAGTCCTCACTGCTCAAGGCCATCCAGGGGCTGTTCCCCATTGACGAGGGCAAGGTGGACTGGGGAAAGAATGTCTATCTCTCCTACTATGAGCAGGAGAACACCGGCCTGCACGATGAAAAGACAGCGCTGGATGAGCTGTGGGACCGCTATCCCCGGCTCTATGAGGTGACAGTCCGCACCGTGCTGGGCAATGTACTGCTCACCGGCGAGGATGTCTATAAGAAGGTGGGGTCGCTGTCCGGCGGTGAGCGGGCCAAGCTCAAGTTTGCCATTATGATGCTGCGCAAGTCCAATATGCTGATCCTGGACGAGCCCACCAACCATCTGGATCTGGACACCAAGGAGGCACTGGATAAGGCGCTGGGCGAGTTCCCGGGCACTATCCTGATGGTTTCCCATGACCGGTATCTGCTGAGCAAGGTGCCCACCAAGATCGCTGAGATGACCCCGGCTGGCATGACCATCTATCAGGGCGGCTATGCGGCCTATGCCCGGGGGGACCGGCCCATTCTCACCCCAGAGCAGCCGGAGCCGGAACCGGTTCCCGCCGTGCCCGAGAAGAAGAGCGAGGCCAGCACGACCTATTACCGCGGCAAGAAGCAGCGGGCGGAGGATGCCAAGCGCCGCAAGCGTCTGGACACCCTGGAAAAGGAGATCGCTGCCGATGAGGAGGAGATCCAGCGCCTGACCGAATTCATGGCAGGGGAGGAGGCCGCATCGGACTATGAAAAGCTCACCGAAGCAGCCAACCGCATGGAGGAGCTGCAGCAGGGCCTGACTGCCAAGTATGAGGAATGGTCGGAACTTTCGGAATAGGAAGATTTTACAAGGATTTTGTGGAAATCCGCGGAAATATCCAGTATAATAGCAGTTGTCAAAAATGGAATTGGGAACGGATCGGGGGGATCTGATTCTCAAAGGAGTGAAGAATGTGAAAATTGAATGGAATCGACGCTATACCACCATTGCGGTCTATGCCATTCTGGTATTGGTATTCGGAGTACTGTTCCTCTATGGGGTACAGAACTACCGGGAAGTCAAGGCGTGGTTCAGCGCGGCGCTGGTGACCCTTCGGCCCTTTATTTTCGGCTTTGTGATCGCCTACCTGCTCAATCCCATCTATGTTTTCCTGGATAAGAAGTTCCTGCCCTGGCTGACCAACAACACCATCAATCCGCCCGCCTGCCGGGGATTGGCGATCATCGTCACCTACGCACTGACCGGCGGAGTGCTGTATCTGTTTTCGGCCCTGGTGTTCCCGCAGATCATCATCAGTGTCAGCAACATCATCGGGAATCTGCGCAGCTATGCCGATTCACTCCAGCAGCTGCTGGATATGATCACCCATCTGGTGACTGTGGACGGCATGCCGCCGGAAATCGTCCATGCCATGGAAATGTCGGTGGAGAATGTCATCAATCAGATCTATGATCTGGTGCTCAACTCGGTTCCCCATGTGCTGGACTATGCCATGAACTTTACCAGCGGCCTGTTCAGCCTGATTATCGGCATCATCATCTCGATCTATATGTTCATGGGCAAGGAACGGTTCCTGGCCCAGTCCCGCAAGGTGATGTATGCCCTCTTCAATGAGGAAAACGCCAAGTTCATGATCGACCTTGCCAGTGAATCCAATGCCATCTTCAGCGGCTTCATCACCGGCAAGATCATCGACTCGCTCATCATCGGAATCCTCTGCTTCATCGGCATGTGGATTCTCAAGATGCCCTATGTGGTGCTGGTGAGCGTCATTGTGGGCGTGACCAATGTCATTCCCTATTTCGGACCGTTCATCGGAGCGATCCCGTCCATCATCATCATTCTCACCGAGAGCCCCCTGCAGGCACTGATCTTTGCCATCTTTGTGCTGCTGCTCCAGCAGTTTGACGGCAATATCCTCGGCCCAATGATCCTGGGCGATACCACTGGACTGTCGGCCTTCTGGGTGATCTTTGCCATCCTGATCTTCGGCAAATTCCTGGGCTTCGCGGGAATGTTCATCGGTGTGCCGGTGTTTGCGGTGGTCTATTCGGTCATCAAGAAATTCATTGCCATCAAGCTGCAGAAGAAGGGTCTCCCCAGCGAAACAGCTGCCTACGCGGACGACCCAAGCAAGCTGTAACGGCACAGACACTGTGAAAAAAGGGGGAGCTGTATGGATTACAAAGGAAAAAAGGTTCTGGTTACCGGCGGAGCTTCCGGCATCGGTCGGGAGATCGCCCTGGAATATGCCCGGGCCGGCGCGCTGGTGATCGTGGCGGACAAGGACTATGAAGGCGACCGGTTTGTCCGGGGCGAACTGCGTCCGATCATGCCCGAGTGCTGTTTTTTCCACTGTGACCTGGCACTCTCCTCCGCCTGCGAAAATCTGATGCAGAGCATCTTCGAGCAGTTTGACGACCTGGACATCATCATCAATAACGCCGGTGTGAGCCAGTTCTGCAGCCTGTGGGAGGAAACAGTGGAGCACTGGGACTATGTGCTCAACTCCAATCTCCGGGCCATGTTCCTCATCAGCCGGGAGTACATGATCAACCGGCGCAAGAAGGGCTACAAGGAGCGGTACGGACGCATCGTGAACATCTCCAGCACCCGCAGCCTGATGAGCGAGGAGGGCACCGAGGCCTATACCGCTTCCAAGGGCGGTGTCACTGCGCTGACCCATGCGCTGGCAGTGAGCTTTGCGCCCTATGCGGTGACGGTGAACTCCATCAGCCCGGGCTGGATCTGCTGCGACGGCTATGACCAGCTCAAATACGCCGATCACCGGCAGCACCTGTCCGGCCGGGTGGGAAAGCCGGAGGATGTGGCTTCGGCCTGCTTCTTCCTCACCGATGAGAAGAACGACTTCATCAACGGGCAGGATCTGGTAGTGGACGGCGGCATGACCAAGAAAATGATTTATCTGGACTGATATGCAGCGGCCTGCGGAACAGGGAGACCTGGTTTCCGCAGGCCGCTTTTTTGTGAATTTTGTGTACAGACTGTAAAAGAAAGACAGCCAAATTGGCAGATATTGCAGGAACTGCCGAAGTATGGTATAGTGTATTCCAAGGCAGCCTTTCCGGAGGGGAGGGGCTGTACCCTGCCGGAAGCTGTATAATCTCTGTGAAGTCCGGCAACACTTCGTTTGAAAAGCAGGGAATTTTTCCCGCTGAAAGGATCAAATGATATGAACAAGAATAAGATACGCAATCTGATCTATCTGGTGTTCACCGTCCTGGTGGTGCTCAATGTGCTGGTGAACGCACCCAACCTCAACCCCATGTACTTTGAAGGGGCTGTGTTCTGGTGCTTCCTCATCACCGTATATCTGGGCGTCTATGCGGTGTTCCGTTACGGGGAGATCATTCCCATCAGCTATGGCGGCATCCGCCGGTATTCGGTGGAGTTCACCGGCGGCACCCCCAAAAAGCTCTTTACTTTGATCGCTGTGCCGTGGGTGCTGCTGATCCTGGTTTCGCTGCTGTCGTCGCCGATTTTTGGCTCCAAGGCCTATCGGGATCAGCTGGGTGACCCGGAAGTGCGCACCTTCTCCAGCGACATCCAGGTCATGGATCAGAACCAGCTTCCCATTGTGGATAAGGCGCTGGCAGCCAACCTGGCGGATAAGAAGCTGGGCGAGCGTCCTTCGCTGGGCAGCCAGGTGTATCTGGGCGAGCCCACCAAGCAGCTGGTCAACGGCAAGCTGGTGTGGGTTGTGCCGCTGCATCACTCGGGCCTGTTCAAGTGGTTCACCAATATGAGCGGTACACCCGGCTATGTAGTGGTTTCCGCCACCAATACCAACGATGTGGAGTATGTGGAGGACTACAAGATCAAGTACCAGCCCAACTCCTATCTGCTGGACGACCTGCAGCGTCATCTGCGTCTGAACGGCGCCCTGTTTGATGGTATCACCGACTATTCCTTCGAGCTGGACGAGAGCGGTCAGCCCTACTGGATCGTCACTTCCTACAAGAATACCCGGGGCTTTGCCCTGCCGGAAGCCAAGGGCATCTATGCCGTGAATGCCTCCACCGGCGATGTACAGTACTACTCCATCGATGAGGTGCCGGACTGGGTGGACCGTGTTCAGCCGGAGGACTTCATCGTCAACCAGATCAACAACAAGGGCGAATATGTCCATGGTATCTTCAACTTCTCGGATAAGGACAAGTACCGTACTTCCGAGGGTGAGGCCATTATCTACAACAACGGCGACTGCTATCTGTTCACCGGTCTGACCAGCATCGGTCAGGACGAGAGTGCCATCGGCTTCATGATGGTGGATATGGTTACCAAGGAGCCGATCCTCTACCAGATGAACGGCGCCACGGAAAAGTCGGCCCAGCAGTCGGCTCAGGGCAAGGTGCAGTACCAGGGCTATAAGGCGGACTTCCCGATCATTCTCAATGTGGACGGCATTCCTACCTACTTCATGCCGCTCAAGGACTCCGCCGGCCTGATCAAGCAGTATGCCTTTGTATCGGTAACCAACTACTCCAGCGTTGGCGTGGGTGAAACGGTGCAGGATGCCCTGCGGGATTACTCCAATGTACTCTCCCAGAGCGGCAGCAGCTCCATTGGCAGCGCAACCGGGGAACTGGTATCCGCAGAGGGCAATGTGCTGCGTATCTCCTCGCATGTGGAGGAGGGCATCACAGTCTACTCCATCCTGCTGGACAGCGACCAGAACCGTATCTTTACCGCATCGGCCTCGCTGAGTGCCGAGCTGCCCATCACAGCCGCCGGAGACCGGGTCCGGGTGGAATACCGGGAGAACGGCAGCTATGTGAACGGCCTGGAGAGCTTTGATAACCTCGCCTTTACCCAGGGGGAAGCCGCAGCTCCGACAGAGCCGGAATCCACTGAGTCCGCTGAGGAGCCGGCAGAAGAACCGGCTGAGGTACCGGCAGAGGAAACCGCGCCTACCGAGCCGGAAACACCGGCAGCAGAGGAACCGGCAGCCTGACCGGTGTCATAGGAAATCATTTCAAAGGGGCAGTTTGCCTGGTCCGGAAAGCCGGATTGGGTAAACTGCCCTTTTTCCATAGGCTGGAACGGGAGATTTTCTCAAAGCGGATGGTAGTAAATCCCGGTGGATTTGTGCTATACTGATAAGTGACAAATGTCTCGACAGGCTTTTTACTTTTTTGGAGGTGTGCATTATGGAACTTGCTCGTCAGAAGCAGGCCAGAATCTTTGCCGCACAGATCCGGATCGAAACCCTCAAGGCCCTGGGTCATCTGGGCTTTGGTCATCTGGGTGGATCGCTGTCCATTGCGGATCTGTTGGCAGTACTCTATTCCGGGGAGATGAAGGTAGACCCCGCCAATCCCAACTGGGAGGACCGGGATTTCCTTGTCTGCTCCAAGGGCCACGCTGGTCCGGCGATTTATGCCACACTGGCACTCCGGGGCTTCTTCCCTAAGGAGGAGCTGCTGACCATCAACCAGGGCGGTACTCATCTGCCCAGCCACTGTGACCACAATCTGACCCCCGGTATTGATATGACCACCGGTTCGCTGGGTCAGGGTTCGTCGCTGGCAGTGGGTGTAGCCATGGGCAAGCGGATCAGCGGCAAGGACAATACCACCTACCTGATCCTCGGCGATGGCGAGATCCAGGAGGGCCAGGTCTGGGAAGCCGCATCGCTGGCAGCCCAGCAGAAGCTCTCCAACCTGATCGCCTTTGTGGATTGGAACAAGAAGCAGCTGGATGGCTATATCTCGGACATCAATGACTTCTCCAACATTGCGGAGCGGTTCGCAGCCTTTGGCTGGGATGCCGTAACCGTGGACGGACATGATGTGGCAGCCATTGCGGACGCCATTGAGAATGCCAAGCGTCTGGATGACGGCCGTCCTCACTGCATCGTACTGGATACCATCAAGGGCAAGGGCTGCAGCTTTGTATCCGATGCAGACAGCAATCATCATGTAACCATCAGTGCGGACCAGCTGGCAGCAGGACTTGCCGAGCTGGAGGAAGAACTTGCAAAGGCGGTGGCTGAATAATGGCAGTGGTACTTGCAAACAAGCATGAAAAAGAAGCCGTGGAAATGCGTGCGGCACTGTGTGAAACCCTGATGCAGCTGGCAGAAACCCGGGAGGATATTGTCTACCTGGATGCGGACCTGTTCGGTTCCAGCGGCATGAAGAAGTTCGCCAAGGCCTACCCCGACCGTGCCTTTGATGTGGGCATTGCCGAGGCCAATATGATCGGTGTGGCAGCAGGTATGTCCGCCACCGGCAAGACTCCCTTTGTTCACTCCTTTGGTCCCTTCGCCACCCGCCGCTGCTTCGACCAGCTCTTCCTGTCGGTGGCCTATGGACGCAATACCGTCAATGTCATCGGTTCCGACCCTGGCATTACCGCTCTCTACAACGGCGGTACCCACATGCCTTTTGAAGATGTGGGCATTATGCGCAATATTCCCACCGCAATCATTGTG
>ERZ857521.1025-NODE-1025-length-36957-cov-23.522167_pt1 | contig 36957 bp, 26 predicted proteins | sample MGYA00519701_ERZ857521 | MGnify/ENA primary metagenome ERZ857521 (study PRJEB31778, sample SAMEA3449346) | human gut metagenome | biome: human gut; feature: human-associated habitat; material: faeces | place: United Kingdom | collected 2010/2012 ...
GAAACACATTTAGTTATTACTTATAAATGTGTCTACCTATGTCAGTATAAGACATCTTGCCATTCCCTACCGGGTAGGATGCCCGCAAAAGAAGATATAAAGGCAACAGATAGCCGGGCCAAAACTATCCGGAGAGATGGATCGAAAAGAATAGCAACCGATTTTTATTTACACGTTATAGCTTCGAATGCCGCAACAAATGATGCGGACCATCCGATAAAGACAGGAAGATCCGGCAGGGATCATTTCCAAATATGCCGGTTGTTGTGTCCCCCGAACTATGACAGTCGGCAAGGCCGAATCGCTGATGAGAAGCTCAACGATTCCCGCATGATTGCCCGACCACCAGCCTGCCATCTTTACCGAAGGCACTTCAGGCCATGCCGGGACAACGTGACGGACTGTCCCGCAAGAGAGCGGAAGACGCATGGTAAGCCAAGAAGATGATATAAATGCCATCATTGTATGTAAAATACTTTTCCAACAAATTGATTTCAACACAATAGATCGTCATCACTTAGCCACGGATATACAGATGTCTCATACTGCCCTGACAAGACAGAATCGGAAAGATCAAAATTAATATGAAATGACTACTCCCGCAAATTGCAGATTGTAACTATCATACAAAAAGAGTCGTATCATTACTCAATACAGAGCTTAATACGACCCTTTCTTTCGTCTTTTAGGATGCGCAAATTATCAGTTCTTTATTTTCAAGAAATGAGTTTTGCCTCCCGATATCTTTTGGCTGTCAGTGTAGGAGCTGCCATATTTGAGGAACGGCCTTTCTGCAAAGCCTGTGTTGCCAGCCGGATAAATAAAAATAATGACTTTGACATAAGATATAAATTATCCTTTAACTTTGCATCATCACTCCTAAGACAGACTTGATTCAAACACACTCAGTGAAACACTACCAGAATTTATCTTATTGAGATTATTTTTTCATTTATAAAAATCCAATATGTTTTATTGAATGGATTTTAGATAGCATATACAGCCTGGTATTATTTCTGTATCCATCAAGCCTCCTATTAAAAAATAAATTCTTGAAAGCCATAATCATCATACGAATTCAAGACTTGAATATTCATCATATCCAAACTTAAACACCATACGACAAAATCCATCATTCTTTAATGAAGAAGCCTATATGGACTTCAAGATATTGCCATCAGATAATCAAAGCTTTTCGACTTGTCAATCACATCATGGCGTAACAAATGATATTTCCAAGGTTTGCCACCGTTTTTTGATGTATATTCTGTAGCGTTGTTACAATATTCCTCTGCAGCCGCTTTCTTTGACTGTACATCATCATCGTTTACATCCTTAGCCGCCTTTGTCTCTACCATATAAATGCAATCAGCAGTTTCCACTATAAAATCGGGCTCATACCTCTTTGAACCATTACACCAATAAATATGGAACTGGTTTCTGGCCGGACGAATCCATTTCAATACCATAGGATCAGCCTCTAAGACATTAGCAAAATCCAGCTCTGTAGTACTATCGAATTTACATTCCGTATAGTATGATTTCAAAAAGCCCGTAAAGATATACTTCTTAATGCAACTTGGCTTGATGGCATCTCTATAGTCTACCTTTCCGAAACCATCGAATTCCGTGAAATTTTGGTCAACAATACCGGTAAATGGCAAGACCTTAGACTTTTTGAAGCCTAACGATGTCATGACGAAATGTCTTTGCATCTGCTCAAAAATGTTCAATGCGATGGCCTTCTTAAACTGATTCACCACTTTTGGCAGATCCTTTTGATGCTCAAGATGTCCCCGTATAGCCTCGACAGCCTGCTGAGCAAGATGATACAACAATTCAGAACATTCGTCATAGTCTATCTCGTCATAGTCTATCAACGTACCGACAATTTGATTTACAGGATCGTCGAACTTTATGCCGGGGATTACTTGCAGAATCTCAGTAGTCCGTTCTCCAGCTCCAATGCTGACCCTCAATATTTCTTCCTGCAACGCCGGCAAGTCATATCCCATGCTTGTATCAAGGTCAAACCATTTATATTCAGCCTTGTAAGCCTCTCCCTGAACGGTCATTCGAGGAATTTCTATGATATTATCAATGTAGGACTTCACCACCGTCTCTACTACATTGTCAACCTCAGCCAATAATGGCTCGGCATATTCTTGTTCAAAAAGCGGATTTACTTCCTTGGCATTTTTGATTATCTCACTTCGAGTCAAGACTTTTATGGCCTGGATCATCTCAGGGTTAACCAATTCATGGACATTCTTGGCTGCAACGTTCATCTGTGGTATGACCTTCCACACGGCCCGTCGCGCATCCATTACGACCTTAGTATTTTTCTTTTCATATTCGGTCTTGGCTTCCTTTATCTCCCGCTGCTCCTGAAAATCGAGTTTTGTCTCAACAGGGACAACCTTGCCATGAACTGGCTCAAAGGCGTCATCATCAAGTTCTACATATGAGAATCTGCTCAGAACAGAATTCGGATCTTGTGATTTTGCTATAACGGCCTCAAAATTCTCATGCGCAATAACGGTTAGCTTGTCTACATCCTCATCACCGGTACGTTTGCCATAAGGAAGACGCAGTCCACGTCCTATCTGCTGCTCCACCAATATTGGAGCATCTGCAGCCCGTAGCGGAACGATTGTATAAAGGTTGGTAACATCCCAACCCTCTTTCAACATATTCACATGAATAACGATCTCGATCTTATTGTCGGGCCGTTCAAGAGAGACAAACAATTTTTCAATTTCCTCGTCTTTCTTCGTTGAACTGTCTATCTGCAATATCTTATCCGCATAACGACCGTCAAACATATCATTCTTAATCAGATTGTATGTATCTGTCGCATGTTGTATATTTCTACATACAATTAGGATGAACGGCTTAACCACCGGCAAATTGTTGTTCTTTGCATACATCTCAAGATGCAGCTTGGTATGCTCATGAATGCTTATGGCATCCTCGATTTTCAGTTTGTCAAGCTCTTCATCAGACATTCCCTTCCGTTCAAAATTTCGGCGCTTTGCGACCGTCGGTATCTTGACATACTTTCCATCTGCTAGCGCCTGTGCCAAATTATATTCATACACGATGTTCTTAAACGGTTTGCCCTTCTCGTCTGTAGGTGTCGCCGTCATTTCAAGACCAAGGATAGGCTTCAATTCGTTGATGGCCTTTTTTGATGCGTCGGCATGATATCTATGCGCCTCATCCATCAGTATAACGAGATCATCCAAGGATGAAAGATAATCAAAATACGACTGCCCTAAATATTCAGACAACCGTCTCATCTTTGGTGCGCCTTTTTTACCTACCTTGCTGTCTTTATTGAACTTAGATATATTGAAAATATTTATCTGTATTTGGCTCTCCGAGAACAGACTTCTTGCCATATCATAATTGTCATTAGCTATAATATATGGCTCATTGTGTACGAACTCCGATATACCCTTAAATACATATTTCTGGTAAGAGGGATCGCCGAAGTCCTTCTTCATTTTCTCATATAATGTAAGGTTTGGTGCCAATATAAAGAAATGCCGGATGCCTTTCGCAAGATAAAGATAGGCTATGCAAGCTCCCATAAGTCGGGTCTTACCAATACCGGTTGCTATCGAAAAGGCGAACGACGGGAAGTCGCGTTCAAAGCTCTTACAAAACGGACACACCTCCTGTACTTTCGCCAACTGATCTTTCAGATGACTGGCATATTCATCAGAGGAAGGACGATTCTTTATATCAAGCTGGTCTACCAACCGAGCCATCACATCAAGGGCCTCAGCCAATGGCCGACGTAATGACAACCGTTGCTTTATATAATTAGCAATCTTACTATCCATAACATCAATTTAATTATCTTCGTTTTCTATTGCCTCTTCATCATCAACATCAGGCGCACTTATTATGTTGAGCGAATAATCATCCCTGCCAAACTCGCAGCGATTTAAAAGCATTTGAGGTATCTTCTTTATAGAGATATTATTGAAAGCCTGCTTGCACTCACGTTGGAATGACGTACAACAGATAAGTAAGGTTTCATCTTCCGCCATTGTCTCGTGGATAGCCGACAAAGCCTCAACCGTCATAAATTGTGTAGTGGTATAGATGTAGTCTGTCTCAGAGCCAAAGCCTTGTTTCCAATACACTTCCTGGCTTGGTTGATAAGTATAGCCCTCTTGCTTTGCCATGGCGGCAGCAAGCATATCGGCATTATATTCTTTATTGATAACCAAATTGCCAAACTTATCTTCTTTCAGCAGGCTTGGAGCAAGTTCATAGAACTTAAATCCGCTACCGCCATTCCATTTCCATATTTTACTTATACCACTTTGGTCTGTCCCATCTGTCACCATCTTCAAACGTGGCACACAATGGGTATAGGCATGATTTCCCAACTCGATGCCAATATATCGTCTTCCCATCTTCTGAGCCACGGCAGCCGTAGTTCCCGAGCCTAAGAAACTATCGAGTACAATATCTCCGTAAGAAGTTGTCATTTCAATACATCTCTTTACTAATTTTTCTGGTTTCTTTCCTTTCTTAAAAGTGACATTACCTTCTTTAGCTATGCCTTCCCATGCAATATCAGTCCATATATCAGTCAATAATTTAGAAGCCTGTAGTTTTCCATCAATTACTTGAACATTTTTTGAATAAAATGAAAGTTGTTGTCCATTTATAATATATATATTATCTAGATTTTTACGTTCAAGCATAAATATCTTATCGGGATAAGATAATGACTTTTTCTTTAAATCTACAACTTTTTGTCCTGCTCCTTTATCACTTATAGATGTATAACGACAAATTCTTTCTGAATTATCTATTATAAACTTATTATAAGTTTTTAAAATTGTCTCTGGATTTGAAGATTTTACCTTAACATACTTAGAGAACGCATCAGATACAGAAATAAATTTCCATTCAGAATATGGTAAATCGAAATTATCAATATATTTATTATATGCATAATCTGGTTCCCTTGGCACACGTATTCGATTTTCTATTAAATTACTTCTATTTTTTGCATAAAACAATATGTACTCCGATGAGACAAACATACCAGGATTAACTGTACTAAACGCAGAAGGAGAACGGGCATCTACCGTAACTCTATTCATAAAGTTATTCCTTCCAAAAACCTCATCCAAAAGAATCTTGCAGTAATCCGACTCATTATCATCCAAATGGACGAAAATAGCACCATCTTCACGAAGTAGATTATGCAATATTACGAAACGTTCATACATCATATCTAACCAAATTGAATGTTCTATGCCATCATCATAACCTACTTCCTTTCCATCTGCATCTATACGACTACCTGTATTAAATGGAGGATCTATATAAATACACTTTATTTGTCCTGCGAAATCTTGTTCCAAGGCTTTAAGTGCAAGCAGATTATCGCCGTGAATCAACATATTTCCATTCCATGGCTTACCATTGGGCAATACTCCAGTTTCAGGATGTCCATATGAATATTCTTTATTTTCAATAAGGATTCGAGGTTCTAACGGCTTGCGCTCGTCATATTTGCCAATCCAAGTTAATTCAAGCTTGTTTTTATGATTCTGTACCATATTATTTTAAATTCATTATTTCTTTGTTAATAAGATATTGAGCAATCGTGTTATACTCAGTTTTAATGTATTTATCGAATAGATCTTGAACGATTGAAGCTATCCAGTATTGGGAATCAGGCTCAGGTTCTAATCCTTCTTCTAAATCGTTGATGTAATCATAAGAGCCATAAATAATACCTCTTTGAATATAAGTATATGAAAAGTGATAGACAAAAAATCTTAATATGATGTCATACAAATCATTCAACAATTCAATTCCTTTACGAGTTCCAGATAGGTAATGAAAATCGTTAATGGCAAAAGTTTCCCATGAATTGTAATGAACGTTGTCATTGCATACTTGTCGATTGTCTGATTTCTTCTTTGTATCTTCAAATAGAATACCGAGTTCAGGATCTACTTCTTTTATTTTTCTTTCAATTGTCAAAAGGGTTTCCCCCTTCTTCTTCTTCCCCCATAATATATATCCATCAAGTACCCATTTACGCACGATACTTTCATCCCATATTTTTTTTACACTTTCTTTTGGATTAACTATTTTATGCTCATCCTGCTGGAGAAGGATGTTAGTGTAAAGATCTGCATATATAGCATCTTCAAATTTTCTTGTTAAAGCGAATGCGTCGTTTAATCTACCTGCAAAAACTAAAATCTTTATTGATTCGATTGTACCTTGTATAGAAGAATATATGTTTGAGTTAACAGAAAACTTGCCTGTTATCAAACATCCGTCAGCCATATTGCAACAACTATCAGACAGAAAATCATAAAAATCATTCAAGTCTGCAAGTAACTCAAAAACTTTATGATTATAATATTCAATGCCCAATCCTCTAGCTTCTATAGTTAATTTGTCATTCATTATAATACCCTCCACTTTATTACAAATAAATTTTCTCTATCGATTTTCTGTCTTAACATCTTTTCGGTCTTATCAAGCAACCTATCCTTCTTTGCATCGATTTCATCCTGGGCTTCATAGAGATTCTGGCGTTTTTCCGTTCGTTTCTTCTCCAAATCCTTTATTGCCCGTTGAGCTGAAATCTTTTCTTCAAGTCGGATTATTTTTTTGGCTTCCGATTTCTTTAAACGTATTTCTTGGTCAAGATCAGATATTTCTTTTTCAAGAGCCAGCTTCATATCGTCAGCCCAATTATTCAGCTTATCCATTTCTTCATCGAAGAACTTTCCATTTCTTTCAGTCGAGTCTGCTATTATATCTTCTTGTTGCTCTTCTATTTTATGGCTTAGCTGTTCTTGTATGGCATCAGCTATCGATACCGGTGCTATCATCCGTGCCGGTAACGTAAACATTCGTTCAGCTATGTCGGAATATACCTGTTGCCCATCTTGCTTTATACAAGCAATGATAAGATGATCTTCCGGTTCAAACGAATCTATGGATAATTTATCTACTTGCATATAACCTTCTGCCCCTATTAGATCATCAAGAAGCTTCATCTTCCCCTCTGTCTCAGAATAATCGAATTCTATCATCTTGCATCCTGGATTAAGCGACTTACAGGTAGATATAATCTGTTTGACCAAAGGATGTTCCATTCTAAATGGTTGCACATTCTTTTCATCATCTATCTGTTTGGACAGTGTAAATGTAGTGCCGGCATATTCTCCATTTTTAATCTTAAACGAATAGTCAGCCGGATTAAATTCTGCGTTGTCCTTCAGGGCGTACTGGGCAAGCAACCACAAATATCTTTCAAACCGATTCAGATTCTTTTTGCTCTGTGCATAGTTGTCTCTCAATTTTTCCTTTACTGACTCATCAAAATTCTCCAATAATGTTGAACGTGTTTTCAGCATTTTCTCAGATATCTGCTCTTGCAACTCTGCCTGTAAGTTGTCAAATGCCGTCTCGATCTCATCTGGCGTCCTACATTCATTGTAGATTTGAGCAATCCGTTTTTCAAAGTCAACACCATTTCCTATGCTGCCTAAGACCTCATCACTGGCACCAAACACGCCACTGAACAGTTGGAATTTTTGGTCTAACAGCTGATACACGCGTACATCGGCTGCATTACTCTTATTGAGGAAATTAATGACTACCACATCGAATTTCTGTCCGTAACGATGACATCTACCTATTCTTTGCTCTATACGTTGTGGATTCCAAGGCATATCATAGTTAACGATCAAAGAACAGAACTGCAGATTAATGCCTTCCGCTGCTGCCTCCGTAGCGATCATTATTGTAGCTTCATTCCTGAAATAGTCAACGATGGCAGCTCTTCGGTCTGCAGTGGGAGATCCCGTCACCTTAGAGGTGCCCTTATACTTATTCAACCAATCGTTGTAGATCTTTGTCGATTCCTTATCTGTATTTGTTCCGTTGAAACGTACGATTTTCCCTTTATAGCCTCTATTTTCAAGAAGTTCATAGAGAAATTCCTGCGTGCGTTTTGATTCTGTAAATATCAAAGCCTTCTGGTTAGCTCCTAAAATCTTCAGTTGCTCAAATCCTTTATTTAATGCAATAAACAGATGCTCAGCCTTACTGTTCTTTTTTATTTTAGCAGCGAGGTCACGGAACTCCTCCAGTTCTTTGATCTCTTTCCTTATTCCTTCAATATCAGCCGGGTGTAATTCTGGATCATTCCCGCTATCTTCTTCCTCCTCATCAATCCACTCGTCATTATCAGCCTCATAATCATTTACGATTTCATTGTCAGACGGCAATGTCGTATTTCTATCCAGAAGAGTCTGTAACCTACTTATGAGTGAACAGAATGTACCATAAATAGCGTATGTTGAGGATGCCAGCAACTTTCTCAATATCAAGGTCATTAGCTGACGTTGACTATTCGGTAAGGCATACAATTTGGGCTGACTCAAATATTTTGTCACCATATCATATAACCGCTGCTCATTTTCCGTTGGAAAGAACTCCTCGACAATGGCTATTCGTTTCGTGTATTTGATATATTCCAAGACCTGACGGCGCAAGGTACGATTGCATACCGGCTGTAAGCGCTGACGCAATTTGCCATATTCTACCGATGATAAATTATGTCCGAACTGATCCTTGAAACTTTTTAAATCACCAAATACATAGTCGTCTATAATAGAGACCAGGCCATATAACTCCAATATAGAATTCTGCAATGGAGTCGCTGTCATAAGTATTTTTTTCCTGGGTGCTATTGCCGTTTTTATCGTATTGGCTATTATGTTTTGTGGCTTGTATACATTACGAAGTCTATGCGCCTCGTCCACAATGACCAAATCCCAAGCCGTCTTCTGGATATAGGCAGCCTTTGTTTTCGCAAATTGGAAAGAACAAATAACTATATTTTCTGTATCGAATGGATTAAAATGGCCATTGCCTACCGCCTCCTTAAATGACCGCGCCTCCATTATAACGGAAGGAAGATAAAATTTCTCCAGCAATTCGCTTGACCATTGCTTACGAAGATTAGCAGGGCAAATAACCAGTAGTCTGCGCTTATGCTCTGACCAGTGCTGCGACAAGATTATTCCCGCTTCTATAGTCTTTCCTAGTCCTACCTCATCAGCTAAAATGGCACCCTTTGACAAAGGTGATTTAAATGCGAACAAAGCGGCTTCTACCTGATGTGGGGTTAAATCGACCTGCGCACCTTGCAAAGAAGCTGTCAACTTATTAATATCATTAGCCGGCAACCTTCTCGTAAGGAAATTAGCAATATATTTTGCTTGATCGTCTGTAATCTTGTAATTCATCATTTGCAATAGCCTAATAAATCATCCATTCTCTATGCTATAACGGCCTAATTCTATATTCTATAGATCATTTATCTGACAGAAGGCCATACCTTCTAGTCCTGCAGGCACGTATATCTTACTGATACGCTTGCAGTTATGAGGATTGACATAAAAAGTTCGGGACTTGCTCCCGGTATCGTTCTATTCTTCATTCGATGCCGTTTAAGGCTCTTGCTCCTCTCCCGAAGGCATCACCTTGCATCGGTAAGCGGCGCAGCCCTCCAAAAAGGGCCGCTTTTAACTACAAATATAAACATAATAATTGAGAAAAGGGAGAAGGGACACGAGGAAAAATACACCAAAAATAAGGAGGAGGAAAACACAATGTATTGAAAGATACAGCTTACTTCGATACAGTCTCAAAAGTGTGTCTGATAAATCGAACAAAAGAGTATAAGACTCTAAAATGACTACCCTCACAACCAAACCTGCTTACATCGTTTTCTGTCTTGAACCGGCTAGAAACTCCTTGCGTAACACCTCATTGGGCACTACACGGGACTTCTCTTCCATAATCTTATTCTTTGGGTAAGGATATAAAATAAAAAATACAGGACTCTGTTTAGAATCCTGTATTTTCCATTTACACAAAATATTTTATAGTGCCCATTTATCTTTTCAACCGGCACCCTATGCTATCGGGACCCTACCGGCTATCATTTCTGCCACCCACAGAGCCCGGCCACTTTCTTACAGCCTTCACCCCTCGCGCAGGAAGTCGAGTGCTTCCTTGATCTCTTCATCCGTAGCTGTCTGGTTGATGTGGATCTTACCGATACCGCTAAGGAGGGTAAAGTTGATCTTCGAACCTGTATTTTTCTTATCATGATGCATGAGCGCGATAAGCTCATCATAGTCATCGCATACAAAAGACGGCCGGCCGTAGTTCTCAAGAATGAAATGTACCGTCTGGCGCATCCTCTCCGTAGGGAAGTGCATCTTGACAGTCGACAGATACAGCTCACACACAAGTCCATAGGCGACGGCATAGCCATGAAGCAAAGGCCAGGCCTCATCACGCGAGGCATTCTTCAAGGAGAATGCCTCCAAAGCATGACCGATGGTATGACCGAAGTTGAGAGCCTTGCGGATGCCCGTCTCGAAAGGATCTTTCGTCACCACGCGCTGCTTCACCTTCACCGAATCGGCCAACATCCCGCTCAAGGCGTCAAGGTCCGGATCCGTCAGATCGAAGCTGACCAGTTCCGTCCAGTGCTTCTCGTCAGAGATCAGGCCGTGCTTGAGCATCTCTGCATAGCCCGAACAGAGGTTAGCCCTGTCGAGCGTCTTGAGGAAGACCGTATCGAGTATCACGCTGTTGGCATTGTGGAACACCCCGATCTCGTTCTTCAAGCCATTGAAATTGAAACCTGTCTTACCGCCCACGGAAGCATCGACCATAGCGAGCAGCGTCGTCGGGATATTGATGAAATTGATGCCACGCTTGAAGGTAGAAGCCGCAAAGCCACCCAGATCGGTCACCATGCCTCCACCGAGATTGATCATGCAAGAATGGCGGGTGGCACCGCCGGCTTCCAATTCCTGCCACACATGGACGACCGACTCCAGACTCTTGTTCTGATCTGTCGCGCCGATCGTTATCATCTTCGCTTCCTTCAACACCTGGAAGCTCTCCATCACCGGCCAGCAGACGTTCTTTGTCGTTTCATCGGTCAGCACAAAGAGACGGTCGTGTTCACACTCCGACAAAGCTTTGGTCAATTCCGTATTCAGATGTCGGGATATAATTACTCGCTGTTCCATACCTTTCTCTTTTTATATTCTATCACAAATATAGTAATAAATTGTACGGTTTCAAGTATCAATCGCTTCTTTATTAATACTTTTTAATAAAATGTTCTTCAACATTGCGCACACAAGGGTGGCAGTGTGCAATAACACTAAAGGACTATAATCCGAACCGTCTTCCATCCTTCACATCATGAGAGAAAAGTACTGTCATCCAGCCCTCCCATTTCTCATATTTCCAATATCCATTTCTTAAAATTCATCAGAAAATAGAGATGTTTCAACGAAGTTGAAGATCAGATGATCAACAAAATTGCCATATAACTAAAATAAAATCTATTTTCTTTAAAACTTGATTAAACTTTCTCTCATTGGTTTCATCTAAAAAGAGGTAAATATACAACAAATCAGAATAAATATAACAGATGCGCAGAATGAAAAATTTTGTTTCCGGAATAACAAAAAGATTCTTCCTTCTCTTCCTGCTCTGTCTGATGGTTCTCACGGCCTCAGCACAGCGCAAGATTACGGGTACGCTCATCGACCACGATTCGAATGAGAGCATACCCATGGTAACTATTCAGCTGCTCAAGCCCGACTCCTCGTTTGTGACAGGAACGGTGAGCGGCGACAACGGACAGTTCAGTGTGCAGGCTCCCAAAGACGGACGTTATCTGCTCAAGCTCTCCAGCGTCGGCTACAAGACGGTGGTGAAAAACTTGCAGGTCGCCGGCGGCAAGGATGTGGCCTTGGGCAAGACGACCATGAGTGCCGACGCCATCATGCTCAAAGGAGCAGAGATCACAGCCCGTGCCGTAAAGGTGACTGTAAAAGAGGACACTTTCGTCTACAACAGCGCCGCCTTCCGTACTCCCGAGGGATCGACCATCGAGGAGCTTATCAAACGCCTGCCGGGTGCTACGATCGATGATGACGGCAAGATCACCATCAATGGCAAAGAGGTGTCGAAAATCATGATCGACGGTAAGGAATTCATGGTCGGTGACACAAAGACTGCCATCAAGAACATCCCGACCTCCATTATTAATAAGGTGAAAGCCTACGACCAGAAGAGCGACCTGGCCCGTGTGACCGGTATCGACGATGGTGAGGAACAGACCGTCCTCGACTTCGGTACGAAGCCCGGCATGAATCATGGCCTCATGTCCAACCTGGATGTGTCTGCCGGCACAAAGGACCGCTACTCCGGACGACTCTTCGGCGGATACTTCAACAACAAGATGCGCATCTTTGCCATGGGCAATGCCAACAACGTGAACGACATGGGCTTCGGAGGACGCGGCGGCAACTTCGGACGCGGACGCAACGGACTCAATGCCACGAAGATGGCCGGTCTGAACCTCAACTATGAGGAGAAAGACAAGCTGAAGATCAACGGTCACGTACGTTGGAATCACAGCGACGGTGACACCCGCGCGGAAAGCTCTTCGGAGAACTTCGTCAGCACCGTGGGATCATTCTCCAACAGTCTCTCACAAAGCTACTCCCGCTCCAACTCGTGGGACGCACGCGCCCGTGTGGAATGGACACCCGACACGATGACCAATATCATGTTCCGTCCGTCGTTCAGCTATTCTACGAGCGACGGTCTTTCCACCAGCCACTCAGCTTCCTACAACGAGGACCCTTACAACTATGTAACGGAGCCGCTCTCTGCAGAAGCCATCGCACAGCTGGCCAACGACAGTATCATGGTCAACACCAGAGACAACAACTCCCTCACCTTTTCTAAATCGACCAGCGTGGGCGGCATGTTGCAGTTCAACCGCCGTCTGAGCAACAACGGACGCAACTTCACGGTACGTGCCGACGCCAGCTACTCCGACTCCGACTCGAAGAGCCTCTCCACAAACAATGTCCACCTCTATCAGGTGTTCGACCAGCTTGGCAACGACTCTACCTATCAGACCAACCGATTCAACCTGATGCCCTCGAAGACATGGAGCTACACCCTGCAGGCCACCTACAGCGAACCGCTCTGGAAAGCTACCTACCTGCAGCTGCGCTACCGATTCAAATACAGCTTCTCGAAGAGCGACCGTTCCACCTACGACTTCTCTAATCTCGGAGAGGACTATTTCGCCAATGTGAACCCCGTCTACCGTGGATGGGACAGCTACCTCAACCTGCTCGAGCATCACTACACCGACTATAAGGACGACGATCTGAGCCGTTACTCCGAGTACAAGAACTACCAGCATCAGGTAGAACTCATGTTCCGTATGGTCCGTCCCAAATACCAGCTGAATGCCGGACTGATGCTGCAGCCCCTGAAGTCGCACTACATACAGGACTACCAGGGCATCAGCGTCGACACCACACGCAATGTGACCAACTTCTCGCCTACCTTCGATTTCCGCTATCGTTTCAACAAGGTGAGCAACCTGCGCATCAACTACCGTGCGACAACGACGCAGCCGTCGATGAGTGACCTGCTCGACATCTACGATGACTCCGACCCTCTGAACATCACGACCGGTAACCCCGGACTGAAGCCGTCGTTCACCCAGAGACTGCGCCTCTTCTACAACCAATACTGGGAAAAGACACAACGTGCCGTCATGACCTTCTTCAACTTCCAGACGGTGAAGAACTCCATCAGCGACAAGGTGACCTACGACGCCACTACCGGTGGCCGCATCATCCGCCCGGAGAACATCAACGGCAACTGGTCGTTGAACGGTGCCTTCATGTTCAACACACCGCTTGACTCGCTCGGCAACTGGAACATCAATACGTTCACCAACCTGAACTACAATAATAATGTAGGCTATGTGGCACTGGACCAGAACTCCAGCTCACAGAAGAACATCACAAAGGACATGACCATCGGCGAGCGTCTCTCCGGATCGTACCGCAACAACTGGCTGGAGATAGAGCTCGACGGTAACCTCCAGTACCGTCACACACGCAACGACCTGCAGACAACGGCCAACCTCGACACCTGGCAGTTTGCCTATGGTATCAACTTCAACTTCTCGCTGCCGTGGAACATGTCTATTTCCACCGACCTGCATGAGAACAGCCGACGGGGATATACCGACGCCTCGCTCAATACCAACGAGCTGGTGTGGAACGCACAGATCTCTCAGAGCCTCTTGAAAAACAATGCCCTCACGCTGATGATCCAGTTCTACGACATCCTGCATCAGCAGAGCAACTTCTCGCGCACAGTGTCGGCAACCAGCCGCAACGATACGGAATACAACTCCATCAACAGCTACGCCATGCTCCACGCCATCTACCGCTTCAACCTCTTTGCCGGACAGAACGGTGGCCCTGCAGGACCTCCTGCCGGACCTGGTCACGGACCGGGAAGAAGATTCGGTGGCCCGCGTCCCGGAGGCTTCGGACGCCCGATGATGTGATGACATCCGAAAGAACCCTTTCCAAAGATAACACAAAAGCAGGAGACAGACAGCTCACCAGAGCGTCTATCTCCTGCTTTTATTTTGTCCTCTCCTATATCCTATTCCTCTTCCTTACATGGCAGCCACTCTGAAATTGTCCCTCCAGCTCATGGCATCTCCCTTGGTGTAGGCGAGACTGTGTCATGTAAAGAAATGTAATAGCATTTTATCTACCTACCTTTTCACGACGACTTCCTGCCTGGTATTTTCCACGCTCCTGCTGCGATTGAACAATATATCCATGTGGCAAGACTCATAGCGCCTGCAGGATACATCCCTGTATAATCAGCCATCGCTTCCCAATATATTATAAAATCTTCTCCACTTTACGAGACTATAAAAAATAAATACTATATTTGCGATATCATTTGAGATCTACTAAATTTGAGGGCTCTCGTCTGAGACGCACTCTATGAAACACTACTATAACCCGAAGAGGTGGAAGCTATTCTGAAGTAGCAGCTGTCTCATTGATACGGCTGCCTGATTGCAGGGATTATCCATTCTGTTCATCCAAATTTTATATTTTATATGAGAACTCGACCTCTACTGCTTGTCCTGATATTCATGGCACTCGGCTTATCGAAGGGCCGGGCGCAAAAGACACAGATCTGGGACAATCCTACCACCGAGTATGGAAACGTCTATTTTGACGGATTCTTCAATATCGCCATGGACATCACCAAGGTGGAGCTGAAAGAAGACGAGACCGTCGTTCGCGCTACGATCAAGAAACGCTCGGACTATCCCAATATGGGGTTGTTCCGGTTTTCAAAAGACACTTATCTCCTTGCTGACGGAAAGCACTATCCTGTGCAGTCGGCCGAAGGAATAGAGTTCGACAAGTTCCGCCAGACAGAAAAGAATGGCAGACTCAACGTGACCTTCCACTTCCGCCCTTTGCCAAAGAACACAAAATCGTTTGACTTCATCGAGGGGGATGGAAAGGGGGCCTTCCAGATAAAAGGCATCAAGCCGGTGGAGGAAAGATGGAAAGAACTCTTTCCGTCTTATTGGCGTGACGACCAGACCGGAGAATGGGTGATTGCCTTCCTCGGCAACCGGGCCATCTATGACAACAAGATCTGGGATATGGAGGCTGAGATCACTCACAAGGGGAAAGAGGCAAAGATCACCCTAAGACATGACGGCGAGAAGATCCCGGTTCAGATAGGCAAGAACCGGAAAGGCAGGCGCACAATACAGATCGGCAAGCAGAAACGAACCCTCTCATTGATTACCGGCCGCTTTATGCCCGACTATCCCGAGAAGGATACGCGTACCGATTTTGTTGATCTAGGCAACCGATCCGATACCGTTACGTTCATCGGTTGGCTAAAGGATATGCCTGACTATCTGAAAGACAAGAAACAGATTCAGGTGAACTGTTCCGACTTTATTAAAGACGAACAGGTGGAGCATACCGCCCTACTCGATTCGCTCGGTCGTTTCTCCATAAAGATTCCTCTTGCCAGCAGCTATGAGTTTTTCTTCGATTGGGGCCGGTGCTACATCCGCACGGTCTTTGAGCCGGGAAAAACCTATTTCCTCCTCTATGACTTTAAGGAAGGGCGCCGCTTCTTCATGGGCGATGATGTGCGCTTGCAGAACGAGCTTCTTAAATATCCCCTCGAATGGTTCGACAGGCAGATGGAAAAAGGCAATGACCTGGACGAATTTCTGGATGCCACCGACAGCATTCTAAGAGTTAAATACGCATTGATTGACACCCTCTGCCTTCAGCATCCGACACTCTCCACACGCTTCTGTCAGTTTAGCAAGGAAAATATGACTGCCCAGGCGGCACGCGAACTGGGACAGGCGCGATTCTATACGCCGACACTCCATCTGTCTCCTCGTGCCCGCCAATATGCCTACGAACATTTCTGGAAGGAAATGTCCAGGCCCTACACATTACACCGCGATTGGAGAGTTTTCATTCGCGACTATACAGATGACATCATTCCGAAAAGCGACGTGCTTGATTTTATTGAGGATTTTGCATCCAACGCCGAGGAAATTGAGTTTCTGAAAACATTTAAGTCGTGGATTAAAGAGACCAATGCCCGACTGGCTTCCATAAAAGACAAGGAGGAAAGGCAACATCTCGCGGAGCAAATCAACAAGGAGAACAAAGACCTGATAAAAAAAGGATATGCTCTCCTCAATTCTCCAAAGGTACAGGAAATTATAAATAGTAAGATGTTCGTGAAGAATACGCGCCGGAAAATCCAGGTGCTCGACTCCATCGGTGCCGATCCTTTCATAAAGAGAGTTCTTCTGTGTGAGGATGCCTATACAGCAATTGACAATACCCGTAAGCCCCTTAGTCAGGAGATAATGGACTCGTTGGCCGTATGGACCAATAACTCGCCGGCTCTTCAGGGTATTAGGGAGAAAAATGAATTCTACACGGCCCTTGCCAACCGGGAACTGGATCAGCTGGTCCTGAAAACGGGCTCGGAAGTGGAGGGCTTGCAGGAAGGAAAGGAAATTCTAAGCAAGCTCACAGAGCCTTATCGGGGGAAATTTATTCTTCTCGATATCTGGGGGACATGGTGCAGTCCTTGTAAGGATGCGCTTTCTCACTCACAGGAAGAGTATCAGCGGTTGGCCAAGTACGACCTGCAGTATATGTATCTCGCCAACAACAGTCCGAAAGACACCTGGGAGAATGTGATCAAAGAGTACGACGTGACGGGCAGCAATGTAGTTCACTTCAATCTGCCGGGTGAGCAGCAGCAAGCCATCGAGAGCTATCTCAAGGTCTCCGCTTTTCCGACCTATAAGGTGATCGACCCGGAGGGCCGCGTGCTTGATGTGACGGTAGATCCCCGTAATCTTGATTCCACCGAAAGGTTGTTCCAGCAGCTTACCGGCAAATAGCTTCCTGACACTTTTGCATGATGAAAAGCTCCTAACACGTCAGAATATCTTTCTGATGTCTTTCAGATTTAAAAACGAACGATAGAACAAGGCATCCACTCCTTTCCGATCTCGCACAGACCGGAGAGAAGCGGATGCCTTACATCGTTGTAGCGTGTCCTTAATGGGCTTATACCGACTTCCGTTTTCCACCCATCTTCTTGACAAGAGGGGCAGAAGATACAGGAATGTATGGGATTGACATGGGGATAATGGCTTGGCAACTCAATTTAATGCCCTATATCACGTCCGGATATTCATCCGCATTTCATGGTTTGTCAAACATTACCGTTGCTTCTATCTTGACCCTTTACTTCGCCCGGAAAGAGTGAACCCGTAGCCCGGAAAAGAGATCCGTTTCAAATACCGGCCTGCAGATATCACATCTGGACTGCTCTCTGATACGGGAGAGATGAAAGCCGTCGACAAGTCGGTATTTACCCCGGCTCGGTCGTTAAGCCGCATATACTTATTCTTAATATTATCCTATTACCTTGCCTGACGGTTTCTACTCCCTCGCCGACATCCCGCCCGTCGCTTTATATTTGAGCTATGCCTTCGACAATAGTGACAGACCGACAACCGGAAATAGAAGAAAATCATTCGGATCTCCCATATCCAATTCGGAATAAAAAAGCCCTCGCAACATTCGGTACATACGTTGCGAGGGCCCTATGGTTAGGAACGTGGCTGCTGCCACTCCAATATATCCGAGAAATTATTCGGCACCGCCATTGTCGATGATCTTGATCTTCTGGCGGATAAGCTCGATATCGTCCTTGAGTTTCTGTGCTCTGCGGTTCATCTCACCCACAAGGGAGTTGCCCTTCTTCGAAGAGATGCTCAGGAAGCCGAGGTTATTCTCAAAGGTGGTCAGCTCCTGCTTCAGCTGCTCATAACGGCGCACCAGACGGCCACGCTCCGTGTCGACAGCATCCTCACCGCGCTTAGCCACAGACTTCAGATTCTGCTTGAAGTTGTCGAGACGGCGGTTGTTGATAGAGATGTGCAGCTTGCTATAAAGCTCGTTGAGGGTGTCGTGGTACTCCTTATACACCTTGTCCTTCTCTTTATAGGGCACATGTCCTACCTTATTATATTCATCTACCAGAGCCTGGATCTTCTCCTGTGCATCGTCCGCGGTCTCCTCAAGGAGAGCCTTCATACGGGCAATGATATCACGTTTCTGCTCCAGATTGGCATGCTCCTCACTGTGCGTGCCTGCATGGGCAGCCTTACGTGCCTCGAAGAAGTGGTTGCAGGCACCGAGGAACTCAGCCCAGAGCTGGTCGCCGGTCTTATGGGGAACGACACCGACCGTCTTCCACTCTTTCTGCAGAGCGATAAGCTTGTCAGCCGTAGAACGCCACTCCGTGCTGTCCTGTAAAGCCTTAGCCTTCTCGATGAGCGCCTTCTTCTTCTCGATATTCTTAGCATATACTTCCTTCAGATTTTTGAAGAACTCTCCCTTGCGTCCGAAGAAGTCGTCGCAAGCGGCACGGAAGCGCTGGAAGATCTTGTCGTTCATCTTCTGCGGAGCGAAGCCGATGGTCTTCCACTCCTGCTGCAGCTCGATGATCTGCTTGGTGTGCTTGTCCCAGTCGCCAACACCTTTATTCTCTTCTTTGGCAATGGCCTCCACCTTCTCACAAAGCTCTGTCTTACGGTTCAGGTTGTCTGCCTCCTTGGCACGGAGCTCCTCGAAGTGCTGCTGATGCTTCTTGTTGATCACCGTGCTGGCAGCCTTGAAGCGGGCCCAGATCTGCTCGCGCAGATCCTTAGCCACAGGACCAGTCTCACGATACTGCTGGTGAAGATCCTGCAACTGGTGGAACGCGCTCACGACGTCTGGCTCGTCGGTCAGTTTCTCAGCCTCCTCGCAAAGGTGCGTCTTGATCTCAAGATTGCGCTTGAAGTCATACTCGCGTGCCTCGCGGTTGAGGTTGAGCAAGTCGTAGAAGTTCTCCACCTGGAGCTGATAGTTACGCCAAAGCTCACTAGCCTGCTGTGCGGGCACATTCTTTATCTCTTTCCACTCCTGCTGGAGCTGTTTGAATTCCTGGAACGACTTGTTGGCCTGATCGGGCGATGTTGCCAATGCCTTGATCCGGTCGATGATCTCGAGCTTACGCTTCAGATTAGCCTCTTTCTCAGCCTCCTGCTGCTGGAAGATGCGGGCGCGCTTCTCCTTGATGATCTGCATCTCGGCCTTGAAAGCATGCTCCACATCGTCGGGCATAATCTGATACTCATCAGGATTGCCACCTTTGTCAAGATAATCTTTCAGCGCCTGATCGCGCTCTGCCTGATGGAGACGATAGAAGCTCGACTTGAGGTGCTCCACCTCGTCTCTCGAAGGATTGTCCTCACTCTGGGCTATCTCCTTGGCACGCTCCAATACCTCTGCCTTAGAAGTATAGACATGCCGGGCGGGACTCTCGGTCCCGGAAACAGCTGCTCCGGCCGGTGTCTCCTCTGCAGAAGCCTGCTCAACGGCAGATGGCTCTTCAGCCACGACTCCTTCTTCGGCAACCGTTGCTGCCGGCTGCTCCTTTACCTCAGAGGCGGCCTCAACCGTCTGCTGCTCTTCTTCTACCGGACGAGTTTCCTCTGTCCCTACCTTTCCCTGCTCCAGGGTGTTTTCTTGAGAGTCCATCATTTCACTGTTTTAAGTTTATGATTCGGATAAATACCATGCCGGCCTCTGCCCGTCCACACGGACGGAGGTGGGCACATGTCATAGAATAATGTTAAATACTTTGCAAACTTATATAAAAAAAATGGAACGCCGTCATCTTTTCCTCTTTTTTTGATTAAAAAAGTTTGATTTTATCGGCTAGTTCCCCAATAACGGCTTTAAAATTTGGCTTTTCATAATATTTCCACTAACTTTGCTGCTCATTAATGCAATGAAAAAGATAGCAAACGACATACTGAAAGTTGCCTTCTCGCTCGTTCTCGGAGGGGCCATCCTATACTGGATGTACCGCGATTTCGACTTCCGCAGCGTGGAATACGTGATCCTGCACGACATGGACTGGACATGGATGCTCCTGTCCTTTCCCTTCGGCATCATGGCCCAGGCATTCCGCGGCATCCGTTGGCGACAGACTCTCGATCCCATCGGCGAGCACGCGCGTACGCACGTGGCTGTCGATTCCATTTTCATCTCCTACGCCATCAGCCTGCTTATCCCCCGTATCGGAGAGTTCGCACGGTGCGGCGTCCTGAGACGCTGGGACGGCATATCATTTCCGAAGGCACTCGGTACGGTAGTGACGGAGCGTGCCATCGACTCATTGTTGGTGCTCATCATCACGATGCTCACCTTCGTCTTCAATTTCCGTACCTTCAACACGTTCTTCCAGAAGACCGGCACACGTCTTGACAGTTTCCTGCTGCAGTTCTCCGTCACAGGCTGGATCGTCACAGGCATCTGCGCCGCGGCAGCCGTCGCACTGATCATCTACCTGTTGCGCCGTATGTCACTCTATAGTAAGGTGCGCACCACGATCCTGGGATTGTGGCAAGGCATCCTCTCCGTCAAGGAAGTGAAGAACAAGCCACTCTTCATCTTCTACACAGTAGCCATCTGGGCTTGCTATTTCCTCCACTATTACCTGACGTTCTTCTGCTTCAAGGCCACCTCCCATCTCGGACTGGCCTGCGCCATGGTGACATTCGTGGTAGGCTCCATCGCAGTCATCGTGCCCACTCCCAATGGAGCAGGCCCATGGCACTTCACCGTCAAGACCATGCTCATGCTCTTTGGTGTGGCTGCCAACGCCGCCCTCTACTTCGTCCTCATCGTACACTCCGTACAGACGCTGCTGGTGGCCCTGCTCGGCATCTACGGCTGGACACACATCAGCTTCACCAAGAAGAGGGCCTTACAGCAATAGAACGACAAGCAGGCACACAACGCCCTGTCCTCATATAAAGGAATGTCGGCCGGACAGGACAAGCCATCCTCTTCGGACATATACAAAAGAATAATAGTTTCACCAAAATAACAGATACTATGAGCGAAATTAAAGATCTGAAGCCAGCAGCCATCTGGCGCAATTTCGATGCCCTCACACAGGTGCCCCGCCCCTCGGGCCATCTGGAGAAGGTACAGCAGTTCCTGCTTGATTTTGCCAAGCGTGTAGGTGTGGAAGCCTTCAAGGACGCCGGTAACAATATCGTCATGCGCAAGCCGGCCACTCCCGGCATGGAGAACCGTAAGACGGTGCTGCTGCAGGCCCACATGGACATGGTGCCTCAGAAGGCGCCCGACAGTACACACGACTTTGTCAACGATCCCATCGAGACCTATATTGAGGACGGATGGGTAAAGGCTAAGGGCACGACCCTGGGAAGTGACGACGGCATCGGTGTTGCTGCCATCATGGGTATCATGGAGAGCACCGACCTGAAACACGGTCCTATCGAGGCTCTCATCACTGCCGACGAGGAGACGGGCATGTATGGTGCCAACGATCTGCCCGAAGGCGAGCTGAATAGTCAGATCCTGCTCAACCTCGACTCCGAGCTCTGGGGTAAGTTCGTCATCGGTTCGGCCGGCGGCATCGACATCACCGCCACACTGGGCTACAAGGAAGTGGCCAACGATCAGGAGACGGCTTGCAAAGTGACACTGAAAGGTCTGCGCGGCGGCCACTCCGGTCTGGAGATCAACGAAGGCCGCGCCAACGCCAACAAGCAGATGGTACGTCTGGTACACACTGCCATCGCCACGCTCGGCGCCCGTCTGGCCACCTGGCACGGCGGCAACATGCGCAACGCCATTCCTTTCAAGGCTGAGACTGTACTCGCCCTGCCAAAGGCCAACGTCGAGGCTCTGAAGGCTCTCGGTGCCAAGCACAAGGCAATGATCGATAATGAGTTCCACGGCATTGAGAAGGAGTGTGAGCTCACCGTAGAGGAAGTGGCCAAGCCTGCCACCCTCGTTCCCGGAGAGATCCAGGACAACCTGGTAGATGCCATCTATGCCTGCCACGACGGTGTGATCCGCATGATTCCCGCCTACCCCAATGTGGTGGAGACGTCCAGCAACCTCGCCATCATCGACATCGAGGACGGCAAGGCTGCCATCAAGATCCTGGCCCGCTCCAGCCGTGAGGATATGCGCGACTATGTGACGCAGACCCTCGCCAGCTGCTTCTCCATGGCCGGCATGAAGGTGGAGACCAGCGGTGCCTATGGCGGTTGGGATCCCAATCCCGACAGCGAGATCCTCCAGCTCCTGCAGAAGATCTACAAGGAGCAGACCGGCAAGGACGCCATCGTACAGGCCGACCACGCCGGACTGGAGTGCTCGGTGATCCTCAGCAAATATCCCGGCATGGATGTCGTGTCTCTCGGACCTACGCTCCTCTCGCCCCACACGACAAACGAGCGCTTCGAGATCGCCACGGCAGAGCCGTTCTGGCAGTTGCTCACCACAACATTGGAGCAAATCAGCGAGAAGTAAAACAAAAAAGCGGAGAATCGTTTGGTTCTCCGCTTTATTTTTTCTAATTTTGCAGACGATAACAAACAAAATCAATCATTAATATGGACGACTATCACGCGGAAAACTACAAGATCTGACGTGAGGATTCGGCTCTATGCGGCTAATCCCCACGAATTTTTCTTATTATCAAAGGAGATTAGCTACTATGAGAACATATTGGAACATTGAGAAGAGCCTGAAGGCCATCAATGAGTGGCAGCCCAACTGCTGGATTCAAGTCACATGCCCTTCAGAGGACGACCAGCGCGAGCTGGAAGAGCGTTTTAAGATCCCCGACTATTTTCTCCCTGACATCAGCGATACCGACGAGCGTGCCCGCTATGAGTACGACGACGGATGGATGCTCATCATCCTGCGTATCCCCTTCGTCAAGGAGATCCGTTCGCGCACGCCGTACACCACCGTACCCTTGGGCATCATCCACAAACGCGATGTCACCATCACGGTGTGCTACTACGAGACAAACATGATGATCGATTTTGTGAGCTATCAGCAGAAGCGCGGCGTAGGATTCACCGACTATGTCGACATGATCTTCCGCCTCTTCCTCTCTTCCGCCGTATGGTATCTGAAACGGCTGAAGCAGATCAATTCCCTCATTGAGAAAGCTAAGCACAACCTCGACCACGAAGTGAACAACGCGAGCCTCATCGGACTGTCCCGCCTGCAAGACTCGCTCACCTACTTCATCACCTCCATCCGAGGCAACGAGAACCTGTTGCAGAAGCTGAAGTTCAAGCTGCAGGTCGATGAGCTTGATGCCGACCTCATTGAGGATGTCAACATCGAGATGTCGCAGGCCCGCGAGACCACCAACATCTATTCCGACATTCTCGAATCGACGATGGACACCTATTCGAGCATCATCAACAACAACATCAACAACGTGATGCGTACGCTCACCTCGGCATCGATCATTATGATGAGCGGTACCTTCATCGCATCATTGTTGGGCATGAACGTACCCAACGGTCTGGAGCACAGTCATATCGGCTTCATCATCGCCCTCATCATCTCGTTTGCCGTCAGCCTTCTCTGCTGGTTTATCATGAAATTCAAACGATTGATATAAATATCAGAAAAATACGTCCCATTCCATTTGTCCTCTCTTGTGAGCGTCAAATGGAATGGGACGATTCTTATTCTCCACCCGGGAAATACCATTACGGTGCACGTGTTTTTTGTCAATGCATGTATTATACCTTTTATAATCCATGCACTGATGCAAAGAGGAGCCGTACTGACTGACACTGCAAGAACAGTCTATGCGCCACCGGTTCTGACCTATAATCCCCCACCGGGCATTTAAGCGCCAATATTCATCTTGTATCATTCATTGGCCTGCCCGACATCGCCATCCCCCTTTCCGACAATCCTTCTGCCACCTTTATCCCGACCTTACGGCCGGAGCGCCGCTGCTTCCATCACTTTCTGAAAACAAGTCATCTCCTGTTCATATTCCCTGACGGCAATATTCTCCGGTGCGCCCCTGCCACATCTTATACAATTTCTCTTGCCTGTTATACGTCCGTCTATGCTCACAATCGCATCTTCACCATAGGGTTGAACCTCATGGTCAGCTTCCGCAGCGTACCAGTAGAAGGCAACGACACATATACGTTTTGCCTGATTCTATCTGTTTTATGCTGCCAATACATATCAAGTGAACGGGAAACAGAAATTTACGGACTCTAGAATATCCTTTTACAACAAAGTCGTTGCTCTTTATTATATATAAAAAAAATCTTAAAAATAATGTTCGCACGATACAAGATTAAGATAAAAACGCATATATTTGTGATATCAATTTGATTTCATATTCTTTCATCTAAAACTTCTAAAAACACCTTCATTTTATGGAAAACAAGGAATTCATTTTCAAGGGAATGACACTCAATGGCATCGGCATGCTCGTTCTCAACCTGCTTCTCTACGTCGTGTCCGTAGGCCTGATAGTTCTTGCGCTCGAAATGTTTAGTGGTATAACTGCCATAACAACAAGTGTGGCAGGCAGCATTCTGTTCATTGCCAACATCATCGCCAGCTGCGGCTTCGTGAAAGTCGAGCCGGGCGAGGCACGCGTGATGATGTTCTTCGGCAAATACCGCGGCACGTTCAACACGCCCGGATATCATTGGATCAACCCGTTCATCACCACCAAGAAGCTGTCGATGCGCGCACGCAACCTCGATGCCGAGCCTATCAAGGTGAACGACAAGACGGGCAACCCGGTGATGATTGGCATGGTGCTGGTATGGAAACTGAAAGATACATACAAGGCGATGTTCGAGATCGACGCGCAGACCATGGCAGAGTCGAAGGCCGCAGGCGACGCCGCTGCAGCAAGTGCAAAGACAGCCAACATTATGAATGCCTTCGAGAAATTTGTACGCATACAGGCCGACGCCGCCCTGCGACAGGTGGCCGGACAGTATGCCTACGACGACGGCGAGCAGGACAACGGCGAACTGACCCTGCGCGACGGTAGCGACGAGATAAACAAGGAGCTTGAGGCAAAGATCGACGAGCGCCTGGCCATGGCCGGTATTGAGGTCATTGAGGCCCGCATCAACTATCTGGCCTACGCTCCCGAGATTGCGGCTGTGATGCTGCGCCGCCAACAGGCCACGGCTGTCATAGCCGCACGCGAGAAGATTGTGGAGGGTGCCGTATCAATGGTGAAGATGGCTCTCGACAAGCTTTCGGACGAAGAGATCGTCGACCTCGATGAGGAGAAGAAGGCAGCTATGGTGAGCAACCTGCTCGTTGTGCTCTGCGGTGACGATACGGCACAGCCCGTCATCAACACCGGAACGCTGAACCACTGATATGATTCTCGTCATTGGAGGTGTGCCGTCAGACCGTCAGCGCACCTCCCGGAAATCTCATAGCCCATATCCCATGTTCAAAAAGAAAAGCAAGAAACAGTTGATGGAATTCAGCCGTCCGCCAAAGCTGTCGGGCAAGGTCAACGTGTGTGTCGGTCTACCGCTGACAGCCCTTTGGCTGCTGCGCTGCTGGAAAATTGACTGCTGGTATAATGGCACAACGATATTTTCATACATCGTACTCCTACTGATGCTGAGCACCGGCATCTACCGCTGGGCGTTCCGCAAGGGTGCCATAAGCGACACGGTTACGCTTGGAGGCTTCAGCAACCGTATGTACCTGCGCTACAGACAACTGTATATGCCGGTTGGAATTGCGGCAGGATTTCTGCTGATATTTCTCTTCACGACATTACCCTCACTCATAAGCTATGGCATTAAGGGACTAAGCGTTCAGACGTTTTCAGACGACCTGACTACCTTCGGCTGGATGTATATCCTGGTTTTATATAAAGTTCTGAAGTCATACGTCGACTTCTACGAATATTACCGCTCGTCCGAAGCATCGCGGAAGAAGGTCGACTGATATTGATTATACTGCAGACAAGGAGGAATGAAACATGATTAAACAATACAGGGCTTCGCTGAACAAACATAAAGACACTATACGGGCATAAATGGCAGTAGGCTGTAAGACCGCCGGACGCAAACCCGCAAACAGAGAAGATGAAGAAAGACAATAACACCAAGAGCTTTGTCCTGCGTGTGGACTCAGAGACGATGGCAGCCATAGAGAAATGGGCTGCCGACGAGTTCCGTTCCACCAACGGGCAGCTGCAATGGATCATATCGGAGGCGCTGCGCAAAAGCGGACGACTGCCCAAAAAGAAACGCGTGCGCAAAGAGGAGGAGAATGAAGAATGACATACCGTGAACTGTGGCGCACACGGTATGGCAAAGGGGAGGCATACGCCCTATCGGCTATCTGCCGGATGTATGCCTCGCTCCATATTCTATTCCTCAAACGTGTTCTCGCCCGTCTCGTAGCTTGTCGCCATATCCTTGAGGATGCCTATCATCTCCTGACGGAAGTCATCAGGAGTGAGGACTATGATCTTCCGGCCATGCCACAATAGCTCCTGCTCGAAATCGCGCGTGGGACTGACATTGAGTTCGTAGTCAGTATAGGAGAGATCTTCAGCATCGCGTATCTTGACCTGGCTCTCATGCAGCGGCACTTCATTAATGTAGTTGTTCTCCGGAAAGAAGGCACGAATGCGTATCTTCCTTGGCGGGAGGTTCTGCTGCCGGATGATGCCATAGTAGCCGTCGTAGAAGGTGTCGGGCTTCAATAGCTCCTGTGTCTTCTTCGACAGATTCTGCTTCTCACATACTATCTCCAAATAGCGAATGCGGTCGAAAGGCAACACACGCGGACGATAATCAGAGCCGTCCTGGTTGGACTTCGGAGCACGGCCATTCTGTTCCATCAGATTGCCAATGACATACCAACGCTGGTGGAACAGGCGGAGGAAAGCAGGAGCTATCTTCATCTCCATCTCGTCACCGTAGGGCGTGCGGTAATCGAACTTGATGGCATACTGCTTGTCGATAGCCTGGATGATATCGTCGAGATAATACGTATTCTCGGGCGCTTTCTCAAGCATCACCTTATCGTAGTGTTTCAGCATGTCACCGAGTGATGCCATGCGCAGCGAGCTGAGCAGCCAGTCAGTAAGTTTTTTGTCGGAATATGGGTCCTGACGGATACAATATCGGTATCCATTAGCCTTATCACACTCGATCTCTATGCCAAAGATATCGGATATATCCTCCCGGTAGCGGTGGAAAGTGCGTGTACTGAGCGGTTTACCGTCGATGTTACTCGACGACTCGGCCCATTCATCACATATCTCCGGCAGCGTCATGCTCCGGTGCGACAGCTTACCAATCAGCCAACAATAAAATTTTACCCTACTGTCCATAACATATCAATAATTCCATATACTTCAAATCCCGTGCAAAGGTGTTAAGACCCGACTCCACTTTTCCCTTTCTTCCCCCCGATGAGACGTCTCTCAAGGATGATGTAAAGAGCATCATCGGGGTATTCTCGACTACTCCTTGCCATTCCCTGCCAGCATCGTACCTTGCCCCTTGACAACCAATAACGACAAGGCACGATGACTGCTTCAGGTCCTGACAATGGCGTGAATGCCAACGACTATCCGATCATATTCCTGTGAATGTCATTTCAAGAAAGTCCCGATCACCTTGTGCCAGAATTCCCATGAGTAACCGACTGAGGGATGGTTGACAGCCATGACCTTGACGCGCCCGTCACCACTCAGGGCATAGCTGCCGGTATAGACAGTGTAGCCGTCGATATTGATGTCCTCGCCGTCCTGCCATCGCTCTCCGCCCGGCATCTGTCCCCACAACCGGTTGCCCCAGGCAATGATATATTGCGGGCAGTACTGGTCGAGTACGCTGAAGAAGGCCTCCTCAGCCTGACGGTACTCATCACGGGTTCCTGCCTGTCGTGTCCCGTCCATTGCCACTTGCAGGTAGTTGTAGAACATCAAGCTCTGCCAGATGCGCTGTCGCTCCGGCCAGTTCGTCTCATGTCCGACAAGACTACGCTCGAACTTCAGGAATGTGTTCATCCAGCGTTCGCGTGACTTCTGTTCATTAAGATAATCACTGACGACACCATTAGTAAACGCCATACACTCCCGATGATTGGCCATATTGCCGCAATCGGTACAACCCTCCTCACAGTAGTGGCTCTCACCGAGCACCATGATGCGCTTGCCAAAGATGCCACCTGTGGAATAGTCCTTGCCCACATAGGGCTGAAAGAAAGCTTTATTCATCGTTATAGATTTTTTATTTCATCCAACTCTTGCCATATCCGTAAGTAGGGATACTTGAAAGAAAATCTTGGGCGAGTATGATAACTGCCACAGTTGGGACATCTCAGTGGCTGCGAATATACAGAAGCCCTCCACTCGATGTCCATTCCCTTGAATCTATGCCCGCAGTCGTCGCAGACAAATGTTGTCATTCCTCTAAACATAACACTACCGTTTTATTGTTTACGGGTACAAAGATAGAGGATAGGTATGTCAAATGATGACAAAGGATGTGATTTTTTACGAGATTTGTGTGTGGCATTATTATTTATAGGTTAAACACGATAACGACTGTCGCGTCTTGGAACCGAATGTCATTCACCGTAATCTGTTGAAGGACTTGGCGTACCTTGTCTATCTTTTGTAGACGCACGACGACGTGCCTGTCCTTACCGATGTCCACATAGTCAGAGTACTTCGATGTCGGAATGATGGCCAACAATATCTTGATAAGCAAGTCCCCCCCACGACCAGCGTCGTAACTCAAGTGCAGTTCTTCGTTTTGTAGCTTTTCCACTGTGATGTTCAGCCACACTATCTTGTGCACTGTCCCGATCATCGGAACCCGCATTTTCTGCTCATAACCAACTGTCACCGTCTTATCGTTGACAGTTTTGAGCAGGATTTTCTTGCCTGTCTTAGCTACAAGAATGTCATATATTTCTTGAAACGAAACGGATAATGTCATAAAACCATTATTCTCAATCTATCATTTTTCTGTCTCCAGCCTTAACCTTAGGCGAACGGAATTCAATTCTTTTGTTCGTCAGAAAAAACTCCTAAAGTTGGCTGAACTCAATAAAATTTGTTATCAAGACCTTCAAAAGTAATGGCCACGTCGACAATCTGACAAGGATTGCTGTCACAGCTAAGGCTGTGTTGTTTATTCTTATCATTCATGTTGAAGTGGCCATCCATAGAAAAATGTTCTCCATACTTACCCTAGCTAATTCTCACATTATAAATAATGGGAAAGTCTGTTGGGGTAATTCAAATGAAAAACTCGATCTAGATACTAGCGAAAGTAGCATTTTCTACTTCTTCTTCTGTGTTGCAGAGATTACTTTCACTATAACACCACCAATAGTTGCCAATGTGCCTAAAACATTTACAGTTTCCCTGGCTGTGTCTAACATCTTACCCATAGCTACTTTTTGTTACGATTGTTACTATTACTTCCATTAACTTTGCCGTCATCAAGCACGTCGCCAAGGACTTGAGCAACTGCTCCAACTGCTTTGATTAAACTTCCCCAATTCATAATTAAAAATTTTAAAGGTTATATTTTTTATCTTTTTATCCACCCTCTTCCCCCATTCCTAGAGTAGTTACAGCCTCTTATCGGTGTTGGCGAGCAGGATGCTGCTATCGATCTGGAGGCTGAAGAAGTCTCCATTAGGAGGCCGTATTGGAACAACGTACTGAGAACGAGCGGAATTAGTGGAAACGTAGATGTTGCCACGGGAGGTGGCAGCAATATCTCACGACCAAAGGCTATCAAATCACGAAATGTGCCGTATGATGTGCTGTTGGCACAGCGTGATGACTATAAGCGTCCACCACTGGTAGACACCTCAATGATATTCTTGCCCGGATTAATGCAAAGCAACTCTCCCTTGGAGAAAAAGCCTCCGCCGATTTTAATCATCTGAGGCATAAGGCTTACTATTTTTATTGTTTATAGGTTACGGTCTATATGACCGCATAGCTTACTTGTTCAGGAATTACGAAGAAGCCGGTGTGAACTCCTGCTGTTCACACTTTTCAAGCAGTCAGGCTCTGATAAACCTATAAAGGAAGGGGTATCTGGAAAAGGAATCCACACCGTATACACGGCATAAACCCGCTCAGACTATTCACGTTTCCTTTATAGCTTCAATTTACCAGATTTCGACTACAAGAACAGTGTTTGTCTGCACGAGGACACATATTAGTTCGTGACCTGAGGAAAAGTGATGTTGGAGAAATGCTCCCACTTTCACTATCCAATAGCAAATTTAAGAAACGTTCTTCAAACTGCCAACAGATTCGCGAACTTTTTTTGTGGATTCCTCCATGTTTTTAGGACAATGATACGAACCAGCTGCCAAGCTCCATCGCCCACTTCACAATGAAGTAAATCAGGACACACAGAGAATGACAATGAATATCATCGATCAGGCTGGATTTTTATTGACAGCCTTGTCATCGTTGACGTAGCCGGTGATGAGTTTCAAGTTGACTACGTAGCTGCGGTTAAGGACATCTCAGTGGCTACAAAAATACAGTAGCCCTCCACTCGATGTCCATTCCTTTGAATCTATACCCGCAGTCGTCGCAGACAAATGTTTCCATTCCTCTAAACATAACACTACCGTTTTATGGTTTACGGGTACAAAGATAGAAGATAGGTATGTCAAATATGACAAAGATAATGTCATAAAATCATTATTTTCAAATCTGTCATTTTTCTGTCTCCAGCCTTAACCTTAGGCGAACGGAATTCAATTTTTTATTCACCACAAAGAACTTCTAAAGATATCCGGACTCAATAGAATTTGTCGCCAAAACTATCAAAATTAATGGCCACATCAACCATCTGACAAGAAATGTTGTCACAGTTAAGGCTGTGTCGTTTATTCTTGTCATTCATGTTGAAGTGGCCATCTATAGGAAAATGTTTTCATTCCTACCCCAACTAATTCTCACATAATAATAGTGAGAAAGTCAGTTAGGGGAAGTTAAATGAAAAAACTCGATTTTGATATTATCATCGAAAGCTGTATTCCCTTACTTCTTCGATCTTTTGAAGAATACATTCCCCGTTTCTAACAATATCTCCCAAATTCTTGATCTTGATTCAGGAGCAGGATCACAGAATATTTTTATTTTACCCATAGCTATTTTTTGTTACTATTGTTATTATTACTTCCATTAACTTTACCGTCATCAAGCATGTCGCCAATGACTTGAGCAATCTCTCCAGCTGTTTTGATTATAACACCCCAATTCATAATTAAAAAAATTAAACGTTGTATTTCTTATCTCTTTATCCACCCCCTTCCTCCATTCCTGGAGTAGTACAGTCCCTTACTGGTGTTGGCGAGCAGGATGCTGCCATCGACCTGGAGGCTGAAGAAGTCTCCATAGGAGGCCGTATTGGAACAACGTACTGAGAACGAGCGGGCAGAATTGGTGGAGACATAGATGCCACGGGAAGTGGCAGCGAGAATCTCACGACCGAAGGCAATCAGATCACGAAATGTGCCGTATGATGTGCTATTGGCACAACGTGGTGACCATGAGCGTCCACCGTTGGTAGACACCTCGATGGAATTCTTGCCCGGATTGATGCGAAGCAGCTCTCCCTTGGAGAAGAGGCCACCGCCGATTTTAATCATCTGAGGCATAAGGCATACTATTTTTATTGTTTATAGATTACGGTCTATGTGACCGCTTAGTTTATTTGTTAGGGAATTACAAAGAAGCCGGTGTGAACTCCTGCTGTTCACACTTTCCAAGTAGTCAGGCTCTGGTAAAACCTATAAAGAAAGAAAATATGAAAGAGGAATCCACACCGTATACACGGTGTGAACCCGCTCAGACCATTCCCGTTCTTCTTTATAGCTTCAATTTACCAGATTTCGACTACAAGAACAGTATTTTGTCTGCACGAGGACACATATTAGTTCGTGACCTGAGGAAAGTGATGTTGGATAAATGCTCCCACTTTCACTATCCGATGGCAAATTTAAGAAACGTTCTTCAAACGGCCAACAGATTCGCGAACTTTTTTGTGGATTCCTCATATTTTTAGAACAGTGATACAAACCAGCTGCCAAGCTCCATCACCCACTTCACAATGAAGTAAATCAGGACACAAAGTATGACGATGAATATCGCCGACCAGGCAGCCTTCTTATTGACTTCTTGAATGACCTTCTTGTCGTCGTTGACATAGCCGGTGATGAGTTTCAGGTTGGCTACGTAGCTACGATTGAAGATATCGATAATATCGCCTATAAAGAAAGGTATTGCGCCAAGCAGTGCGTCCTTCAAGACATTGCATATCACTGCAAGGGTCAGTGGGATGGACCTTACATGCACCAGGGCGAAGTAAATAAACGGCAAAGCGAGGAAACTTGACAGTATATCGCTGACGCCACCCGGTATCAAGCCGATGAGAGGGTCGATGAAATACTTGTCCATATATTTTGCCGTCTTGTCCATGATGCGGTAAGATGTGGTGCTCATCAATGCCTCACGCCTGGCTTGCTTCTCCGCCTCACGTTTCTGCTCACGTGCGAGCGCCTCCTCCCGCTGCCGGTCTTCCTGCTGGAAGTTCATGCCCATATCTGCCTGGGCTTGCTGTCGTCTGTTGTTTGCCATATCGTCAGAGAATTACCACGACCAGCATACGGCTGGCCTATTATCTTTTACAATGTTATCTGCTTTTTTCCGTTGATGAAGTCCTTGAAGTCCTGCTCCGAAAGACTCTGACCACTGAGTTCGCTGAGCATGAGCAATGCCTGCTTGCGGTCGTCTTCGCTGTTGGCGAGATTGGCACGTCGTATGACCTCACGCACAAAGGCACTCTTGTTGTCGATGGTCTTGATTTGCTTGCGGAAGTCAGAGGCTATCTTGCCAAACGCCTCATCGTATGCGGCACTGGCAAGCCTGCCCTGCAGTTGCCGTGTCTTCAGTTTGAGCGCACTGTCGAGCAACGAGATACCTTGTTGCAAGGCTTGTTCAGATGCCCCGGCGACCTGTGCGAGGTCTTCTTCGGAATATCCCCGATTCTCCTCCTCCGTCCCTCGGTAGTCGTCCACGCCATTGAGCACTGCGATGGCAGTGTCACGGTCGGTATGAAGATGGTCTGCCAGAGTAGAAGTGAAGAGAGACAGGTTGTTCTCAATGTCGGCAGGCAGTAGCTCTGTCCCACTATAGTCAGGAATATCGACCGTACCCACCAGCCGCTTGTCGAGTCTTGTCTCCATGATCTCGCGACCAAGCCGGAGCATGGCAATGACCGTGCGGAGATGGGGAAGCATCTTCAACTGCACATCGTCCGATGCATTTAGCTTTGCCCGGATCTGTTTGTTGATCTCATCAAGTTTCTGCTTGACGAGATGCCGTTCCTGCTTCTTGGCATTCATGTCGTTTTGATGCGACGTCAGCTCATCCTTGTCGAGCTTGAGGTCCACCTGATTGCTCTCATACTCCCGCACGAGCGGATAGCACACGGCATCCCACTCGGCATAGTTGCGGCTATAGGTCTTGTTGGCATGGCCGAAGGTAAAGATGTTGACAAGGAAGAAGGGCTTCGACGGTTTACGCGCCTTCGCATCACGGTAGCTTGCAGCCTTCGACTCGAGCGTCTGGGTAAGGTCACTGATCAGGCTCTGATAGACGTCGATGTTCTGCAGATGGTCGTTGATCTCACCGTCCAATGCCTTCACCCGGGCAAGCAGTTCCTTGCGCTGTTCCTCCAAGGGCCGGATCTCCACATTATCATATAGTGATGCCGTAATCGCCTTGATGTCCGACGTCATCAGCTTCGCCGCATGGCGCAGATAGAGGCTTGCCTTAGGGATGACCACATCGTTGAGAGTCTTATAGATGACTAGCAGGCGTCCGAGATCAGCCTTGATGCGTGTGGTGTCGCGCTTAATGCTCGTCTTGAAGGTGGTGAGGTCGGTTCGTAACAGGTTGGTACGCTCCCTGGCTTCCATATAGTGGGTGAGCATGCCCAGTCCCGCCATTGCCAGTCCAAGTGTCTTGTTGTCCTTTCCTGCCGATTTATAGGCCGCCGCACTGTTCTGCAGGGACGTTTGGAAGCTGTCGGATATCTCGCTGATGAGCGCGGAACAGGTGTCGCTTATTCTGTTATACTCCAGTTCCGTATGCTTCAGCATGCTGTCGACATCAAGAAACTGTACTTGACTGAAGTCGAAGAGATTGGGGGCTACGGCCTTGATGGAGTCGCCATAGATGTCGATCAGCTGCATGGCATATTCCTGATAGGTGGCCACGATGTCGGTACGCAGCGTGGTGAAGTCAGCGATGTTGCGCCTGACTGTATCCTCGCCTTCATGGTAGGTGCCCACCATCTTTGAGTAGCGGTCGAAGAGAGTGGCGGCTTCCGTACGTACAGCCTTCACGCCACTCGTACCCATCACCTTATCCATCATCTTCGAAGCCTCCTTTACCGTAGCCGCCTGCATATTCAGGTTGATGTCGTCTTGCAGTTTTGAGAGCGTGAGGGAGGTCTTGTCGAGCTCCTTACGGGCCATCTCCATGGCGTCTTCCGGCTTGTCGTTGTCAAGCAAGTCCGTCATTTGGTATTCGTTGATGAGTGAGCTGCGACTGTCGTTGGTAACAAAAGCCCGTTTGATGTTGCTGTCATTATTGAAATAACGGTATGCCTCCAGTGCCAGACGGCTTACGTCTATGGAGTCGGCATTAATGCCGTATTGCTTCAACTCGTAGGCAAGATCCGCACGCAAGTAAGTCTCACCATCCTTACACAGCTTTGCTGCAATGTTGCGGATAGCCTCGTAAATGTTCTGAGAATCATTCTTGTTCATGTCATCATCGTTTTTAGTTGACAATTAAAATAGCTCTGGCATCCTTAGCCATCGATGCGGGTCTGTCAGCTGATCATAGAAGATATAGTGCAGGCCCAATACCAGAAGGAGGGCTATGGCAAATGCCAGTATCTTTACGCAGGATTTCTTTGATATGAACGTCATTGCAATCAATTAAAGTATATGTATGTTCTATTATCTGTTTATCTCGCTCATTGGAAGCTCGTGGCCGTACTCCGCATGCGCCACAATGGTGAAGCTGCTCATACGCAACACGTCGGCAAGAGAATAGTGGAAGTGGTAGCAAAGAGCATAAAACACATAGTGATGTCTTTGAATGCAGGCTTGCTCAATGCGCCGTCGGCTCGAGTGTCACCATCATCAAGGTGTCGGTAAGCTCCGTGTCTCTTCCTCCGTCACGCCGAAGTTCTGCAAGATCTCATGGATGATTTGCATCGCGTGGCGGTCTCTCTTATCGTTTTCACAATGCAAAGATATTGGACCGGTGTGCCAAATATTGTCAAAGGCATAAAAAAGTTTGGAAAAATAGTTTTTATGACTACCTTATTATATATGATTGTACGATCAGATCTAAACAGCTTGACTGACGGGTTTAGGCAACAGGGCCCAATAAAGAATATGCCCATAATGGTCTCGCCGCTCCTTTAGGACTTCCCATAGTGGCTTACCCCTAAGGCAACACCGGTTTGCGAAATCGGTAAACCTAATTAACGCCAACTTACATTAACGCAATTCCTACCTTAAAAAGAACTCACTTGGAGCAAGCTAATGACAGAATAATTACGTTGGAAGATAAATAAAATATCAATATGCCGAAGACTAGCCACATACCGAGAATATATTGGGGCCGAAAGTAAATACTGCCAGATTCGTCTTGACAGATTACAGCATACCGGCAAATAGGATTGTGTGCACGTTTCTTCATCAAACCCATCAAGGACCTACAGAAAGATTTTAAGACATCAAGGATGCTCAATATGGGCCAGTTGCGCAGCAGCCCGTTCGTAATCAATAGGACCGCTCCGCATGAAGGGCGGAAAATGGATGCAGGAACCAGATAGTGAGAAATGACCTTCATACAAGGATATTTAAAAACGGGAAAAATAGGGAAATTTTCGCAAAATTTCCCTATTTTTCCTTATTTCCTCATTTCTTTTCCACAATATAAGTTGTCTTGCGCCACGCACCTGTCAAAGCCTCAATTCAAAGTCTGCCACGTCGAACCATCGCCCAAACCTATAGTCTACATCGTGGAAATGCGACATCTGACTGAAGTACCGTTCGTGATGAAGCTCCATGCTCACCTCACTGCAGCCCGTGCTGCAAGCTGGGCTCACCCGATAAATATGGGGGAAGATATGCTGCTCAAATGAAGTACAGGGATGAGAAGCAGAGGAATGGCTCAAGGGGGCGTGTATGGAATGAATGCGGGGAATGAAACCCGGATCATGGCGGCATGACTCCTGCCGGCTGCCTGTGACGGTTCTTGCCGGACTTCCTGTAACGGTCATTTTGCTCTCCGTCTCCCAGAACAGATAGAATGACAGGGGTGGAGACGCTCACGGTCACCGGTTGCATGGAGAGAACAAACTGTAAATAAAAAACAGAGGTTTTTATCATCGTTTCAGATTGAGAAGGGCATTTC
>ERZ857521.1039-NODE-1039-length-36583-cov-4.008979_pt1 | contig 36583 bp, 41 predicted proteins | sample MGYA00519701_ERZ857521 | MGnify/ENA primary metagenome ERZ857521 (study PRJEB31778, sample SAMEA3449346) | human gut metagenome | biome: human gut; feature: human-associated habitat; material: faeces | place: United Kingdom | collected 2010/2012 ...
CGACCCCTATCATCTGGAGGCCTATGGCCATAGGCCTCCAGATGATAGGGGTCGATCATGTTCACATCCTGCAGATCGGCGGTGGCAGCTTCATAGGCCAGGTTCACCGGATGGTTCAGGGGCAGGTTCCAGATGGGGAAGGTTTCGAACTTGGCATAACCGGCCTTGATGCCCCGGCGGTGCTCATGGTAGAGCTGGGACAGACAGGTTGCCATCTTGCCGCTGCCCGGGCCGGGAGCAGTTACAACCACCAGCGGACGGCTGGTGATGATATAGTCATTGCGTCCATAGCCCTCATCGCTGACGATCAGCGGGATATTGGCAGGATAGCCTGCGATGGGATAGTGCAGGAACACCGGCACACCCAGGGTTTCCAGACGCTTTTTGAAGGCATCGGCAGCGGCCTGACCCTGATCCTGGGTGATGACCACACTGCCCACATACAGTCCGATGGACCGGAAGGCATCGATCAGACGCAGCACTTCCTGATCGTAGGTGATGCCCAGGTCACCCCGGACCTTGTTCTTTTCCAGGTCACCGGCATTGACAGCGATGACGATCTCTGCCTGATCCTTGAGCTGGAGAAGCATCTTCACCTTGCTGTCGGGGGCAAAACCGGGCAGTACCCGGGAAGCATGGAAATCGTCAAACAGCTTGCCGCCGAATTCCAGATAGAGCTTGCCGCCGAACTGAGCGATCCGCTCCTTGATGTGTTCCGACTGCATTTTGAGGTATTTTTCGTTGTCAAATCCGATTTTCACTGCCGATCTCCGCCTTTCCCTGTGCTGACCTGCCCTGCTGTGCGACTGGTTTCTGCAAAAAGAGATGCCTGTGGGAGGCTATAATCTTTAAGACAGATCCACCCGCCCACAGGCACCGTATTTTCTCGTTTCAATCTGTGAATGAACCATCACAGTTTTCAAAATCACAATTTAAGATTATACCACACCTGCGCCGGGTTTGTATACTCAAAGTTTCCCAATATTTTTACGAAATTTTTGGAGGTGCTGCTGTATGCGTCAACGAATCCTGCCGGTTCTTGTCTTCCTGCTGGCGGCTCTGCTGCTGCCGCCTCTGGCTCTGGGGAAATTCCCGGCCCTGTCCCTGCCCTCCTTCGCCCCTCAGTCCGCCGATGAGGAGGATCTCGGCTGGATTGGGGAATCCGCCCCATCCTCCCAGGCTTCCCAGGCCGAGGAGGTCATGCTCCCGGCAGACAGCCCTCTGGACATCACCGAGTTCAAAATCCTCAACTCTGCCACCGGGCAGGTGGAAACAGTCTCGGTGCGGGACTATGTCCGGGGAGCGGTGGCAGCGGAACTGCCCGCTACCTTCCATGCCGAGGCAATGAAGGCCCAGGCAGTGGCAGCCCATACCTGGGCGCTGCACTGTGCCCTGACCCAGCGGGAGAATCCCGACCCAGCCCTGAAGGGAGCGGACTTCTCCGCCGACCCCGACCATCTCAAGGGCTATGCCCGGGCTGAAGACATCAAGGCCACCTATGGCAATATGGCGGACGAATACTGGGACAAGATCACCACCGCCGCCGACAGCGTCATGGATTATGTGCTGCTCTATGACGGAGAACCTATCCAGGCGGTCTACCACTCCTGCAGCATTGGGGTCACCGAGTCGGCGGAGAATGTCTGGCAGGCCTCGGTCCCCTACCTGGTGCCGGTGGAGTCGGAAGGGGACCTGGTGGCTCCCGCCGCCGAAGCCGAGGTGACCTTTACCTCCGCCGAGATGCGTGCCCTGCTCACCGCCGCCTTTGACGGACTGGTGCTGGGGGATAATCCCGCCCTGTGGCTCTCGCCGGTGAGCTACACCGAATCGGGCTACATCATGGACATCAAGGTGGGCAACCTCACTGTCACTGGCAAGGAGGTGCGGGCGGCGCTGGACCTGCGCTCTGCCAGCTTTGCCATCAGCTATGACAGCGCCGAGGATCTCTTCACCATCCACACCCAGGGCTATGGGCACGGGGTGGGGCTGAGCCAGTACGGCGCCGACTACATGGCCCGGCAGGGAGCGGACTTCAAGGAGATCCTCACCCATTACTACACCGGTGTGGAACTGGCTGTCCTGGACTGACCCGCTCCCTCCAAAATACAGAAAAAGCCGTCGGACCCGACCGGGAAGCTCTTCCCGTCTGCCGTGTCCGGCGGCTCTTTTTTATACGGCGGCGGGCTCAGATGCCCAGAATCCAGAAACACCCGGCCTGGCGATCCTCTTCGGTGAGCCAGGCATCGATCTCCCGGAACAGCCGCTCAAAACAGGCGGCGTCCTTGTCCAGTGCCTCCTGCCGGATCTCCGCCCAGTCATAAAGGGAGATGCAGTTGGGGGCATCCCACCGGAAATCCGGGATCGGCCCCTCATAGAACAGGGGCAGCAGCATGGGAAGGCCATCGTCATCATCGGTGAGATAGAGGGAATCCTCACTCCAGTAGACCTCCCCGGTCCAGCCGGAATGAGCCAGCTCATAGACATCATGTCCGGCGAGTTCCTCATAGGTGTAGGTGCGCAGTTCCGCTGCTTTGGTTTCGCTCATCTTCGTCCCTCCTCAGTAACCGGCAGTGTCACCCGGATGCTGGTGCCCTCGTCCGGACGGGAAACCAGTGTGATCTGACCGGCATATTTGGCTGTGATATGCTTGACAATGGAAAGGCCCAGACCAGTGCCGCCCTCCCGCTTGCTGCGTCCCTTGTCCACCCGGTAGAACCGTTCAAACACCCGGGACTGATGCTCCAGCGGGATTCCGATGCCGGTATCCACCACCGAGATCACACACTGATAGGCGTCCGGCGAGATCCGCACTGTCACCCGACCGTTTTCCCGGTTGTACTTGACGGCGTTTTCCATCAGGTTCTTGAGCAGCTGGCGCATATCATCGGGATAGGCGTAGTAATGAGCCGCTCCGAAAATCTCCCCGGTGATGCCCCGCTTCTTCATGATGGGTTCCAGCGACCGGAAGATGTCCTCACACAGGCCCCGGAGATCCACCCGTTCCCAGACCTCCTCGGCCTGTTTGGATTCCAGGCTGGACAGACGCAGAATGTCGTCAATGAGGTTGGACATCCGCCGTCCCTCCTCCCCGATGCGCTCCAGATACTGTGCCTTCTGGATGGGATCGGTGACTACGCCGGAGGTCATCAGCTCGGTGAAGCCCAGAATGGAGGTGATGGGGGTTTTCAGCTCGTGGGAGATATTGGCGATGAATTCCCGGCGCTGTGCCTCCATCTGCCGGGACTGGGTGACATTGGTAAGGACGATCACAGCTGAGATCTGGTTTTCGGCATCGAAAAGCGATCCCACCGCCGGTGTGACCCGGGCGGATACAATGGTGCCGGTCTGGGCGGTGAGGTCCAGATCCAGCACGGTGGATACCTCATTGGTGATGGCATTGCGCACCGCCTTGCGGAGCCCCTCATCGTCACAGGCCTCCGACAGGGGAGCGTCCACCAGTTCCTCACACCCCGTGAGATACTTATAGGCCGAGGCATTGCACTGGCGGATCACAAAACTGCCGTCCACCAGGAGCAGGCCGCTGTCCATGTTGTCCAGAATATAATATGCCTTGCGGCGCTCCTTCTCCACCCGCTGCCGGGTGGCAGAGAGTTCATCTGCCAGTTTTTCGATCCCTGCTGCCACCCGGGCTGTATCCCCCTGGCAGGGCATGGTCACAAAGGGGTGTTCCCCATCCGCCGGAAGTTGTTCCAGACGGTCCGCCAGCATTGCCATATCCCGGGCATACTGCTGTTCCCGGGGCGGACGGCGGCGCAGAAACAGCCCCATGCCGCCGGCTCCCAGCAGCATGCCGCCCAGCAGAACAATCAGCATATTCCAATCCATACCATCATCGCCTCATTCCTCAGCCGATAAACTTGTACCCCACCGACCGGATGGTCTTGATATACCGGGGATTCTCCACATCGTCATGGAGCTTGGCCCGGAGGGTTTTGATATGCATATCCAGGGTACGGGTCTCGCCCACAAAGTCAAAGCCCCAGATCTCCCCGAGCAGCTCGTCCCGGGGCACAACCCGGCTGCTGTTGGAGAGCAGGATGCGCAGCAGCTCATATTCCTTGAGGGTGAGATCCAGGTGCCGTCCGCTCTGGGTGACCTCATGGTTATCCAGGTCGATAACCAGATCCCCGCCGGTGAGCCGGTGCTGCCGGTGTTCCGCCGGCTGACGCCGCAGCGCCGCCCGCACCCGGGCCGCCAGTTCCAGCAGACCAAAGGGCTTGGTGATATAGTCCTCGGCGCCGAGATCCAGCCCCCGCACCTTATCCACCTCACTGGACTTGGCGGTCAGGAAGATCACCGGTACTTCCCGGGTCTGGGCGCTCTCCTTCATCCGGCGCAGCGCCTCCATGCCGTCCATCTCCGGCATCATGATGTCCATCAGCACGAGGTCGGGCAGCTGCTGGCGCATCCGCTCCAGCATGGGTGCCGCCGATTCAAACACCTCTACCTCATAGCCATAGGATTCCAGCGTACACCGCAGGATCTCCCGGATATTGTCATCGTCTTCTGCCGCATAGATCCGACTGCTCATGTCATTCCTCCTCTTCCGCTCCGGCTGTCAGGCAATAGAGCCGGGTGATACCAGGGTCTTCCGGGTCGGCTTCCAGCCGCACTTCCCCATAGGCAGCCATCTGCCGGAGCCGTTCGGCTGTCTGCCGGACTGCCTCCTCCCCGCCGCTGATCCAGGCCATGAATCCGCCTTCCACCAGGGTGACCCCTTCCACACCGACCCCCTCAAAGGCCGCTGCGGTTTCCAGCAGGTCCCGGACCGGCAGGAAAAACAGACTCTCCCCCACAGCGGCAGAATCCAGTTCCGCCGCCAGAAGGTCCCGGGCAAAATCCGCGCTGCTGCCGTCCTCAAAGAGGCTCAGCGCCACCCGGTATTCCGGCAGGGCTGTGACTGTCGCCACCGCCCGGTTCCAGGCTGCCGATACCGACCAGGTCCCGGACAGGGCAGCCCCTGCCGCCACGACCCCCGCCAGCAGGCCCAACGAAGCTGCCGTGGCTGCCAGCGCCTGGCGCACCGGACGCCGCTGGTCGGTTGTTTTTACCGGCTGGGGACGAAGGCTCTCCTGTACTGCCATGGCTTACTTCCCCAGCACATAGTCCGCAATGTCCGCGGGCTGTTCTGCCAGGAAACAGGCTCCGGCGGCGGTGAGCTCCTCCCGGCTTCCATAGCCGTAAAGCACGCCCACACAGTCGATGCCGAAGGCAGCCGCGCCCTCCACATCATGCCGGCGGTCACCCACCATCAGCACCTGTTCCGGCTTCGGCGAACCCACCGATGCCAGCACATATTCGATCACCGCTGCCTTTTTGGTGCGGGTATCGTCCAGCGATGCGCCGCCCACAAAGTCAAAGCACTCTGCCAGGCCGAACCGGTCGGCAATGGCCCGGGCGAACGGCTCCGGCTTGCTGGTGGCAACGCACAGCACCTTGCCGGCGTCCCGGAGCCGCAGCAGCGCCTCCTTCATGCCGGGATAGGGGATATTCTTCTCCACACCGATCTTAGCAAACAGTTCCCGGAAGTCCCGGACTGCCTGCCAGGCGTGTTCCTCGTCCATATCATAGAAATCCCGGAAGCCCTCTGCCAGCGGCGGTCCGATCATACGGCAGAGGTTCTGGTAGTTTTCCTCTTCAATGCCCTGACAGTGCAGCGCATGGCGCACGCAGGTGGTGATCCCTTCAGCGGGATCGGTGATGGTCCCGTCCAGGTCGAACAGGATATGGGTATAGGGTTTCATGGGGCTGTCACCTCATATTATCAGAATCAGTTCATATTGCCGGTATGGTACATCAGCACCGACAAAGCTGCCATGGGTGCGGTTTCACACCGCAGGATACGGGGGCCCAGCGTCAGCGACGGGATTCCCATCGAAAGCGCCAGTTCCACCTCGCTCTCATCAAAGCCGCCCTCGGCGCCGATGAGCAGGGAGGCCTCCCCTTCGATCCGGTCCAGCACCTCCCGCATGGGAGCTGTGCTGCGCTCATAGAACAGCATGGCGCCGGGACGGGCTGCCATCTCCTCCAGAGCCGGGCGCAGGTCCATCATCTCCCGCACCTGGGGAATGCGGCCCCGTCCGCTCTGCTTGGCGGCCTCGGCGGCAATGCGGGCAAGACGCACCCGCTTCTTCTCAAAGCTCTTCGGGTCGGGGCGGGACACGCACCGCCGGGTCAGCACCGGAATGATCTCTCCCACGCCCAGTTCCACTGCCTTCTGGACGATGAGCTCCAGCTTTTCAGCCTTGGGCATCGCCATGTAGAGCCGTACATAGACACTGGGCTCGGTGCGGCAGGGATAGCTCTCCAGCACGGTGAGAAATACTTCCTGAGGCGTGACCAAGTCCAGCACACAGTCAAAATCGGTGCCCTGCCCGTCCGAGAGGGTCAGACGCTCGCCGGGCTGCATCCGCAGGCTCCGGGCGATATGGGCAGCGTCCTCCCCGGTGATGACCGCCTTGCCGCCCGCTATGGCGTCACAGAAAAACCGCGGCATACTGTCACTTCTCCTTTGCGCATTCCAGGGCTACCCAGCCGGCGGATTCCCGGCGGCGCAGCACTGCAAAGCCATTCTGAGCCAGAGCGGCCTGGACATCGGCCTCCCGCTCGTCAATGATGCCCGAGGTGATGAGCACAGCGTCCTCTGCCATGAAGCGGCCCACATTGGGCAGCAGCTGGATGATCACATCGGCAACAATGTTGGCGCAGACAATGTCATAGACGCCCTCCACCTTCTGCACCAGGTCGCCGCAGATGAACTGTACCCGATCATCGGTGTGGTTGATGGCGCTGTTCTCCTCTGCCACCCGTACCGCTGTGGGATCGATCTCCACGCCCACAGCCCTGTCACAGCCCAGCAGCACCGACGAAATCGCCAGAATGCCGCTGCCGCTGCCCACATCCAGCACCTGCTTTCCCGGAGCGCAGTGTTCCTCCAGGAATTCCAGGCAGAGCCGGGTGGTGTCATGGCTGCCGGTACCGAAAGCCATACCCGGGTCCAGGGTGATGATGACCTCTTCGGGCTGCTTTTCATACTCCTCCCAGGACGGGCAGACCACCAGGCGATTGCCCAGCTTCTGGGGGTGATAATACTGCTTCCAGGCAGTGGCCCACTCCTCCTGCTTCACCGCGGTGGTGGAGATGGAATTGGCAATGCCGGCGGCAGTGTACTTCTCCCGCAGGAAGGCAATGGCTTCGGCGGGGTTATCGTCCGGGCTGATGTAGATGTGGATCAGCGCCTTGGTCACATCCTTCTGGAGCAGCTCCTCATCGATCAGGTCGATATGGGCAATTTTCGGCGCTTCGGTGCGCAGATCAGAATAATCCTCGATATAGATGCCATAGGGCACTACCATCTGGGCGATGGCAGCTGCTTCGTCCACCTGATCGGCAGAAATTTCAATATTGATCTCAGTCCAGTCCATAATGAACCTCCCAGCTTACAGAACTTTTACAAAAACTATAGATAGTATTATCATAGCAAAAAAACAGATTGTTCACAAGTATTGCCTTGACCGCATTTTCCTGGGATGATAAAATCAGCTTACCAAATTACAAGGAGGCACCCGTATGAAACGACTGATCCTGGCAGGGCTCTGCTGCGTGATGCTGGCAGGCTGTACCAATGCAAATCCCGACTCCATCTCCGAAGGGGAAGCCCATCTCGGCGAAGTGCTGGACCAGACCGGACACAGCTTTTCCTATGTGGCCTCCGGTTCGGAACTGACTGCCGGTCTGTATACCGATGGCGAAGGGTGGTTTCTCACCTCGGTCCGGACGGTGAAGGGACAGCAGGACCCGGTGATCACCGATCAGCCCATGCGGCAGGCTGAAACCGGCAGTGACGGAATTCAGCTGTGGTACGGAGTGTATGGTTCGCCGGAGGAGCCCTGGCTGGCCCTGCAGCTGACCGAGACAGAACCCACCTGCCGTTCCCTGGGTGTTTCGGGAGAGGAGCGCTCCCTGGAACTGACCAACTCCCTCGGAGAGCCAGTGGAGTGGATGACCGAACCTCTGGAGGGGCTGCTGGACAGCGAAAACCGCCTGACTGTAACCCTGGCTGATGTCGATCTCAAGCAGGGTCTTCAGCCAAAATCCCCCTACTGCGAGATCCCGCTGGATCTCACTGAGGCGCTGGCAGAACTGGAATAGCATCTTCACAGGCAGCTTTGGGGCTGCCTGTTTTTTTGCCTTGACACTGTATCAATACAGTGATACACTAAAATCAGGAAATACCAGAAAAAGGAGGGCCAAACGATGAAAAAACTCAAACAAGGATTGCTGCTCGCCGTTTTGCTTCTGCTGGGAGCCTATGTAACGATTCCGCTGATCAAACAGCAGAGGGAGAACTGGCGCTATGATGAGCTCAACGAGCTGTACAACAGCACCGGGTATGACTATCTTTACACCGAAAGTATCCCTGATTTTGACAGCAATGATCTGGTGATGCTGGGCGCCTTCCAGGACGGGGACGGCTACAAACTGGTCACCGCCTGCGTGCCTGCCGAAGGGGAACCGGCGCTGTATGAGAGCCCTCTCTTCCGGGCAGAAACCGGCGACCCGGCAACGGAGGTCTGGTATGGGATCGGCGGCATCGAAGCCAATCCCCAGCTGATACTCATGCTCAAGGAACAGAACCCTCGCTGCCGGGTTCTGGAACTGGACGGAGCCGAGCACCGCAGTCACGGCAATCTCCAGGATATTCCCATCGATTTTTCCTACACGGATCTGAACGGCCTGCCCGACAGCAATAACTGCGTGACTGTTTCGCTCTGTTCGGTGGAAAATGTGGAGCTGGAATTTGAAACAGGCTTCAATATGATCGAAAACAATGCCTCGGATGTGCTGGAAACCTCCGAAAAAATGGATGAGGTCCAGCAGCTCTACCTCAAATTCCCCATCGACCTGACCGAAGCCCTGGCCCGGACCGGTTGGTGACTGCACACAGGAGGAGGCAATACAGATGAGCAAATTCAAACAAGCCCTGATGATCTCGGTGATGGTCTTTCTGGGCGCCTTTGTAATCCTTTCCTTGGTCAAGGACCAGATGCGGCAAGAGCGGCAGATCCAGCACTACCGCCAGCTGGACAGTCTGCTGGAGAGCACCGGCCTGGACTACATCGAAGACTTCAACCCCTTTACTGAAACCACCGATATGCGCATCGGGCTCTATGCCGACGAGGAGGGCTATGGAATTGTCACAGCCTGCCTTGCCCCGGAGGAGATCACCGGCGGCGAAGTGCTGCGCAGCGCCATGTACCCGGTGGACACCGGTGATGAAACCGTACAGGCCTGGTACGGCATCTGCGGCACCGAGGCAGAGCCCCAGCTTCTGCTCCTGCTGGATGAGGACAATCCCCGCTGTCGGGACGTGGATCTGGTGGGAAACAGAACTGCTGGTCAGATGGATACGAAGGGAACGGTGCAGAAAATCCTCACCGATCTCAGCGGACTTCCGGACGATGGGAACCAGATCGAGGTAACCCTCTACACCGCGGAAGTGCAGGAAGTGGAAGTGAAAAACGGGTTCAGTTTCAACAACGCGATCGAACGGACCGGGCAGGAAGTTTACGCCGCAGCACAGAAAATCAAGGAGACCCGGGAGCCCTACCTCTCCTTTACAATCGACCTGAACGAAGCTCTTGAACAGATGGACTGGTAAAACCGCTCCAAAGCAAAACAAAACCCCTCCGGACCATCTCTGTCCGGAGGGGTTTTTCATACTGAGCAAAGCACTCAGTCAAACATATCCTTGAGCTTATCAAAGAAGCCCTTGCGCTTTTCGAAGTTCTTGTCGCTGGAGAGCTTATCGAACTCCTTGAGCAGTTCCTTCTGCTTGCTCGAGAGGTTCTTGGGCACTTCGATGCTCACCTTGACATACTGGTCGCCCCGACCGCCGCCGTTGACATAGCTTACGCCCTTGTTGCGCAGACGGAATGCAGTACCCGACTGTGTGCCTTCCGGCACGGTATAGCTGACCTTGCCGTCCACAGTGGGAACGGTGATCTCATCGCCCAGCACAGCCTGGGTATAGGTGATGGGCACTTCGCACCAGATGTTGAAGCCATCACGCTCAAACAGCGGATCAGGCCGGACAGTGACAGTAACTGCCACATCACCGGCAGGACCATTGTTGATGCCATGGTCGCCCTGACCCCGTACCAGGAAGGTCTGACCGTCGTCGATACCGGCGGGGATATTGATATCCAGCTTCCGAGTGACACGGACACGGCCCTTGCCGCCGCACTTCTTGCAGGGGTTCTTGATGATCTTGCCCTTACCGCCGCAGTGCGGACAGGTGCGGACTGTCTGCATGACGCCAAAGGGAGTACGCTGCTGTACAGTTACCTGACCGCTGCCATGACAGTCGGGACAGGTTTCCACAGCCGAACCCTTTTCGGCGCCGGTGCCGCCGCAGTCGGAGCAGACTTCCAGACGCTTGATGGTGATAGTCTTCTGGCAGCCCTTGACCGCTTCCATAAAGGACAGCGGAATAGTGATCTCCACATTGGAGCCCTTGATGGGGGCATTGGGGTTCCGGGTACGGGTGCTTCCGTCGAACCCGCTGAATCCGCCGCCTCCGAAGAAGCTCTCGAAAATATCGCCGATGTCATCAAAGCCGAAGCCCTGGGCACCACCGGCACCGCCATAGCCGCCGGCTCCTGCCGCATAACTCGGGTCCACACCGGCAAAGCCGAACTGATCATACCGGCGGCGCTTTTCCGCATTGGAAAGCACCTCGTATGCTTCACCGGCCTCCTTGAACTTGGCCTCGGCCTCCTTGTCCCCCGGGTTGAGATCCGGGTGATACTTCTTGGCCAGGGTGCGATATGCCTTCTTTATTTCATCATCGGTGGCCTGACGCGATACGCCAAGCACCTCATAGTAATCTCGTTTCTCAGCCAAACTCGTACTCCCCCTTCCAGGCTCCAGACCATCAGCTGTGCTGTCTGGTACTGCCTGAGATTCCGGCTTTGCTGCCGGATAAGCAGGTTATTATTATAGCACAGTTCCCGATGGTTTGCCAGCCCGGTTTTACTGCCACAACCCGCCAAAAGGGCAGGCGATTCACTCGCGCCGCCCTTTTGGACCTGGAACTGATTTACTTACTTGTTGCCGTTCTCGTCGACATCCTTGTAATCGGTGTCCACATAGTCAGCATTCTGACCAGCGCCAGCGTTGTCACCGGCAGCCGGACCCTGCTGGGCAGCCTGAGCCTCAGCAGCAGCCTTGTAGAGCTTCTCGCTGATCTCATAGAAGGCCTTCTGCAGCTCATCGAGCTTTGTCTTGATGGCCTCGGTATCAGTGCCCTGCATTGCAGTCTTCAGCTCAGCGATCTTGGCCTCAGCAGCAGCCTTGTCCGAAGCATCCAGCTTGTCGCCTGCATCGGCAATGGTCTTCTCAGCCTGATAGATCATCTGGTCAGCATTGTTGCGGGTATCCACATCTTCACGACGCTTCTTATCCTGCTCAGCATAAGCGGCAGCGTCCTTGACAGCCTTGTCGATATCGTCCTTGGACATGTTCGACGAGGAGGTGATGGTGATGTGCTGCTCCTTGCCGGTACCCAGATCCTTGGCCGATACATTTACGATACCGTTGGCATCAATATCGAAGGTAACTTCGATCTGCGGCACACCTCTGCGGGCAGCCGGAATGCCATCCAGCTGGAAGCGGCCCAGAGTCTTGTTGTCGGCAGCCATCTCACGCTCGCCCTGCAGAACATGGATATCCACAGTGGTCTGGTTATCGGCAGCGGTGGAGAATACCTGGGACTTCTTGACCGGGATAGTGGTGTTGCGCTCGATGATCCGGGTGCATACGCCGCCCAGGGTTTCCAGACCCAGGGACAGAGGAGTTACATCCAGCAGCAGCAGGTCCTTGACCTCGCCAGCCAGAACACCGCCCTGAATGGCAGCGCCCATGGCAACACACTCATCGGGGTTGATGCCCTTGAAGGGGTCCTTGCCCATGTAGTTCTTGACAGCGTCAACAACGGCAGGGATACGGGTGGAACCGCCTACCAGCAGCACCTTGTCGATCTGGGAGGGCTGCAGGCCGGCATCGGACAGAGCCTGACGAACCGGGCCCATGGTAGCTTCTACCAGGTCAGCGGTCAGCTCATTGAACTTGGCACGGGTGATGGTGACATCCATGTGCTTGGGGCCGGTGGCATCAGCAGTGATGAAGGGCAGGTTGATGTTGGCAGTGGTCATGCCGGACAGCTCAATCTTGGCCTTCTCAGCAGCTTCCTTCAGACGCTGCATAGCCATACGGTCGCCGCGCAGGTCGATGCCGTTCTCATTCTTGAAGGTGTCAGCCAGGTAGTTGATGATGCGCTCATCGAAGTCATCGCCGCCCAGGTGATTGTTACCGGCAGTAGCCAGTACCTGCTGGATGCCATCGCCCATCTCAATGATGGATACATCGAAGGTACCGCCGCCCAGGTCGTAAACCATGATCTTCTGGTCGTTTTCCTTATCAACGCCATAAGCCAGGGCAGCAGCGGTGGGCTCGTTGATGATACGGCGCACATTCAGGCCGGCGATCTTACCGGCGTCCTTGGTGGCCTGACGCTGGGCATCGGTGAAGTAAGCCGGTACAGTGATAACAGCCTCGGAAACGCTCTCGCCCAGGTAGTTTTCAGCATCGCCCTTGAGCTTCTGCAGAATCATGGCAGAGATCTCCTGAGGGGTGTAGCTCTTGTCATCGATGGAAACCTTGTAGTCGGAACCCATGTGACGCTTGATGGAAATAACAGTACGGTCGGGGTTTGTAACAGCCTGACGCTTTGCAACCTGACCTACCATACGCTCACCGGTCTTGGAAAAAGCGACAACCGACGGTGTGGTACGGGCGCCTTCAGCGTTGGCGATTACCACAGGTTCGCCGCCTTCCATAACGGATACACAGGAGTTGGTAGTACCCAGGTCGATACCAATGATCTTAGACATAATTCATTCCTCCAAATCTTTTTCGTATAAGTCTATATGAATAAGGGAATTGACTCTGTTAGTTGGCCACCTTGACCATGGCATACCGGAGAACCCGGTCTCCCATGCGGTAACCCTTCTGGAACACTTCGGCGATGCAGTTTTCCCCAGCCGATTCATCATCGGTATGGGCTACTGCCGCGTGGAGCTGGGGATCAAAGGGATCGCCCACCTCTCCGAAGGCTTCCACGCCCTGCTTTTCCAACAGTTCATCAAAGGCCTTGCGGATCAGCTCCATGCCCTTCTTGAAGTCGGCATCGGAACAGGGAGCTGCCATTGCCCGCTCAAAGTTATCCAGCACCGGCAGCATGCTTGCCAGCGTACTGGCCTTGGCTTCGGGGTAAATTGCCTCTTTTTCCTTGGCTGTGCGCTTGCGGTAGTTGTCATACTCCGCCAGGGTGCGCAGGTACCGGTCATTGAGTTCCGAAAGCTGTGCCTGGAGTTTTTCCTCCGCAGTGGGCTCCGGTGCCGGGGCTGCTGCTTCTGTTTCCGGTACAGTTTCGGTTTCGGGAGTTTCCGGCACTTTGTCCTTCAGCTCCTCGTCCATGGGCTCGGTGTTCTTGCTCGCATCTTTGCTCAAATCCATCTGCCTCCTTCACGGCATCTGCCGCTATTCCTCAAATATCTCGGTGAGAAGTTCTCCCACCAGCCGGGCAAAGTATTCCGTTTCGGCTACCATGGCGGCGTAATCCATCCGGATCGGGCCGATGATGCCGATGGAACCGGTGCTCCGGTTTCCAATGGCAAAGGGGGTAATCACTGCCGAGCTGTTCTGCAGCTCTTCGCACTGATTTTCCTTGCCGATAAAGATCGTAGTCTGTTCGGGGCTGGCCCGCTGGATCAGCTTCTGCACATTCCGGCTCTCCCAGATGTAGGGGAGCAGCCTGTCGGCGTCCCGGGCAAGTTCCGGATAGCTGAGCAGCTTGATGCCGCCTTCCATATAATACTGTCCGCCGTAGATCTCCGCGCAGAGATTGAAGATCGCCGCGAACAGCGGGGTGAAGATCCGGGAATATTCTCCCAGTTCCATGGTCACGCTGCCCATATACTGCAGCGAGATCTCCCGCAGCGTCCGTCCGGCCAGTTTGCCGGCACAGTAGGCCTTGAGGAACTCCACTACCTCCCCGGTGACCCGGAAGTTGGTCCGGCATACCCGGCTGCGGATCACACCGTTGGAGGTCATCACCATGATGACCACAGCATGTTCGCCCGAGGGAATGATCTCCACCTGCCGTACCGTTACGGTATCAGGGGTATGGGTGGAGGTGAAGGCCGCACAGCCTGTGATCTCCGAGAGCGCCTTGGCAGCGTCCTGGAGCAGCTTGTCGGGATCGGGGTCCCGGATATTGAACATGGCTTCGATGCTGTCCCGGAGTTTTCCGCTCACCGGCTTGACCTGCATCAGCTCATCCACAAATACCCGATAGCCCAGATGGGACGGTACCCGTCCGGCGGAGGTATGGGGCTGTTCCAGCAGTCCCAGGTCAAACAGGGCCGCCATGTCGTTTCGGATCGTAGCGGGGGAGTAGGCACTGTCCAGATACAGTGCAACCACCTTGGAACCGACCGGCTCACCGGTCTTGGTGTAAAGATCCGCAATGATCGAAAGCACCCGGCGTTTTCGTTCGTCCAGTTCCATTGTTACCGCCTCCTTTTGGTTTTAGCACTCATTTACCTCGAGTGCCAACATCTATAATGTATCACTCACCCCGGAGAATGTCAAGGGGTTTCACAATTTGTTTACAAAAATTCTGGCGCTCTGATAGTATAAGTGCCAATCCAGGACTTTATGCAGCCGGAACCTCCTTCAGAGCAAAAGAAAAAGAGGCTCCGGAACAGATCCGGAACCTCTTTTTTGAAGCGAACAAATTCGGGTAAGCGAGAGCTTACTTGAGCTCAACCTTAGCGCCAGCCTCTTCGAGCTGCTTCTTGATCTCCTCAGCGTCAGCCTTGGAAGCGCCTTCCTTGATGGTCTTGGGAGCCTCGTCAACCAGAGCCTTAGCCTCCTTCAGGCCCAGGCCGGTGATCTCCTTCACCAGCTTGATAACGCCCATCTTGGAAGCGCCAGCGTCAGCCAGAACAACGTCGAACTCGGTCTTCTCCTCAGCAGCAGCGGCAGCGGGGCCAGCAGCAACCATAACAGGAGCAGCAGCGGATACGCCGAACTCTTCCTCGATAGCCTTAACCAGCTCGTTGAGCTCGAGGACGGTCAGAGTCTTGATTTCTTCTACAAACTTTGTGATCTTCTCAGAAGCCATTGTAGTTTACCTCCTAAAATAAATAGATTGATTCGGTATGAAAATGATGGTTATGCGATTTCCTGCTCGCCCTTCTCGGCGATAGCATTCAGTGCAACAGCCAGGCCACGGATGTTTCCGTTCAGGACGCTGCACAGCTGAGCCAGCAGCTGATCCTTGCTCGGCAGCTTGGCAATCGCCTCGATGCCAGCCTTGTCAAAGATCTTGCCCTCTACCATACCAGCCTTGAGGCTGAAGTTGGCCTTGGCATCCTCAGCATAGTCGTTGAGGATCTTGGCGGCAGATACGGGATCGGTATCGCTGATAGCCACGGCGGTGGTACCCTCGAAGTACTCGTTGAGTCCCTCGTAACCAGCCTCCTTGGCAGCCAGACGCAGCATAGTGTTCTTGGCTACGAAGTAATCAACGCCAGCTTCACGCAGCTGCTTACGCAGCTTGGTATCGTCCTCTACGGAAATACCCTTATAGTCAACAACGACGCAGGTAACGGCGCTGTCCAGCTTAGCCTTGAGCTGATCTACGATTTCCTTCTTGGCCTGAATTGTTCTCTCGTTCGGCAATTCGTTCACCTCCCAATAAAAGTGGATACAAAAAGCTCCTCCCAGCGCCGCTGGAAGGAGCAAAATACATCAGAAAAGATCCATTTCGCATCAGTCTTCCTCGGCAGGTGGGCCAAAGCCCTTTATGTTATAAAACACCTGCTGTCTTAAGAAACATGACAGCTTTATTATTATATAAGAGAAATCCCGCTCTGTCAAGGGTTTTCTCGGCGGAAATCAGACTTTTTATTCAAAAAAGCTGGTAAATTCCCCAAGTTCCTTCCGGGTGAGCTTTGGCAGCTCATAGGAGGGGTCCGGCTTGCCCACACACAGCACCATGATGGGGGTCTCCCCTTCGGGACGGCCCAGCAGTTCCCGCAGGAAGGCGGGCGGCGCCGGGGTATAGGTCAGGGAGGCATAGCCGGCATTGCGCAGCGCGTTGATGAGCAGCCCCGTCGCCAGACAGGCCGACTCGGTGACATAGTAGTTCTTGTCCCGGGTGCCGTCCTCCTTCTGGCTCCACCACTCCTTGAAGATGACGATCAGGCAGGGGGCTTCGGTGAGGAAAGGCTTCTCCACCGCCAGGGTGAGCTTTGCCAGATCCGCCCGCCATTCGTCGGTGATGTGTTCAGCATAGAACTCCCGCTCTACCGCCTCGCTGCCCTCCCGGATGCGCTGCTTCATCACCGGGTCGGTGACCACGCAGAAGTGCCAGGGCTGTTTGTTGGCGCCGCTGGGAGCGGTGCTGGCGGTGAGCAGACAGGTCTCCAGAACAGCACGGTCCACCGGTTCCGGCAGAAATTTGCGGTAGCTTCTTCGGAGCTGGCTCTCAGCCAGCAGCGTTTCAGGGGATAGGGGCATGACATTCTCCTCCAATCACACGCGTTAAATTGATAAACCCCATGTTACCAGACCGGAGACAGCTTGTCAACGCTTTATCCATTAAAATCGCTAAAATATTTTCTTTTCGTACAAAGCGAACTCCTGTCCGCCGTGACCGGCTTCAGTGCCGGTGCGCACAAAGCCCAGCTTTTCATAGAAATGGCAGTCCCGCTTGTCCGCTGCCGGGGTCTTGAGCCGCCATGTTGCCTCCGGGTACCGCCTGAGCAGCTCCCCCAGGGCCTGCTGCCCGATGCCCTCCCCCTGATGGCCTGCCTCCACAAAGGCGCCCTCCAGCCAGAGGCAGTCAGGCTGCGGAAACAGGAGCAGTCCGCCCACTGTCCTGCCGTCCAGCAGAATGCACCAACACTCCTGCTCTGCCAGGCAGTCCCCAAGGAACTCCCGGCTGCGCTTCCACCGGGGGCCTTTCCCCGACACAGTGCTCCCGGCAAAGGCGGAATTTGCCGCTTCAAACAGGCAGTCCAGATCCTCCGGCACTGCCCGGCGCAGTTCGATCATCGCTCATTCCTCCCATCGGTCAGAGGGGATTTCCCTCCCCTTTGAGCCCATCATAACAGGCAAGCGGGGCAATGTCAAACCCGTCCGGCTGTGCCGGAAGCCAGGCCCCCACAGACGCAAAAAAGGACCGCAAATGCGGTCCTTTTTGTGTTCCGTTAAGCAGGGATCTTAGTTGTTCTCAGCGGGAGCAACAGCGGCATAACGGCCGGGGTTGATCTTGATGCCAGGGCCCATGGTGGTGGCAATTACGCAGGAACGGATATACTGACCCTTGGCAGCGGCGGGCTTAGCACGCACGATGGCAGTCATCAGGGTCTCGAAGTTCTCCTGGAGCTTCTCGGCACCGAAGGAAGCCTTGCCGATGGGGCAGTGAATGATGTTGGTCTTGTCCAGACGGTACTCGATCTTACCAGCCTTAGCCTCGGTTACGGCACGGGCAACATCAGGAGTAACGGTACCAGCCTTGGGGTTCGGCATCAGGCCGCGAGGACCGAGCACCTTACCAAGACGGCCGACAATACCCATCATGTCAGGGGTAGCAATAACAACGTCGAAGTCCATCCAGTTCTCGTTCTGGATCTTCTGCATCATATCCTCAGCACCTACATAGTCAGCGCCGGCAGCCAGAGCCTTGTCTACATTCTCGCCCTTGCAGAATACGAGAGTGCGGACAGTCTTACCGGTACCGTTGGGCAGAACAACTGCGCCACGAACCTGCTGGTCAGCGTGACGGGAGTCAACGCCCAGACGGATATGAGCCTCAACGGTTTCATCAAACTTAGCCTTAGCAGTCTTTGTGCAGAGATCAATAGCCTCTGCGGTATCGTACAGCTTTGCGCTGTCAAACAGCTTGGAGCTGTCCTGGTACTTCTTACCGTGTTTCATTGAATGTATCCTCCTTAAGAGTGGTATATAGCGGAAATGTTCCTCCCACTCGGACAAATGGCCTCTTAGTCTACTACTTCAATACCCATGCTGCGGGCAGAACCGCAGATCATGCTGGTTGCAGTCTCGATGGTTGCAGCGTTCAGGTCGGGCATCTTCTGCTCAGCGATCTGTCTGGCCTGAGCCATGGTGATCTTACCAACCTTGGTCTTGTTCGGAACGCCGGAAGCCTTGTCCAGACCGGCAGCCTTCTTGATCAGAACAGCAGCCGGAGGGGTCTTGGTGATAAAGGTGAAGGAGCGGTCAGCGTAAACGGTGATGACAACCGGAATGATCATACCGGCCTCATTCTTGGTACGCTCGTTGAACTCCTTGGTGAACGCCATGATGTTGACGCCGTGCTGACCCAGAGCGGGGCCGACCGGCGGTGCAGGAGTTGCCTTTCCTGCCGGGATCTGAAGCTTGATGAAGCCTACTACTTTCTGTGCCATTGTATTGCACCTCCATAAGATAAGTGGTAAATTTCGGGGAGAACCAAAGGGTGAAAAGCGGCTCCCCTCCCACAGGCAGCACCCTGCTGCCTTTGCGTATCAGCCGACCCGTACAACGAGGCCGTGGATCGGCTACCTCAAAGGAAATTAGTCCAGTGCGCGGACCTGACCGAGTTCCAGCTCGACCGGGACGTCCTTGCCCATCATGGACACAACAACCCGGACATAGTTTTTCTCGGGGTCCAGAGCTTCCACGGTTCCGATGAAACCATCCAGGTAACCGGATACCACGCTGACCGAATCACCCACAGCGAAGTTGACTTCCACCTTGCCGGTATCAACGCCAAGACGGGCTACTTCCTCATCGGTGAGCGGTACGGGCTTGGAACCCGGTCCCACGAAACCGGTCACACCCCGGATGTTGCGGACAACATACCAGGAGTCATCGGTCATGATCATCTTGACCAGGACATAGCTGGGGAAGAGCTTGCGTTCCACCTCACGCTTCTTATCGTCCTTGATCTCCACCACAGTTTCAGTGGGGACCCGGACTTCCTGGATCAGATCGTGGAGCTTGCGGTTTTCCACCGCGTTTTCAATGCTTGTCGCAACCTTGTTCTCATAGCCTGAGTAGGTGTGGACAACATACCATTTTGCAGTATCGGACATTACAGCACCCTCCTTGCCATCAGTTCACAGTGCGGACAAGTCTTAGTTTTAGAACTTTGTCGGAACGGAAGAAACAAGCTTACGCTCCCATGAAGAACAGCGATACCAGTTTGGTAATGACGAAGTCGAAGCCACAGATGATGCAGGCGGAGATGATCAGAGCAATGATCACAATGCCGGTGTTGTTGAGCACCTGCTTTTTCTCCGGCCATACAACCTTCTTCAGCTCGCCGCGCATATCCTTGAAGTAGCGCTTGATCTTGGCGAGGAAACCGGTCTTGTTTTCGGCATTCGCAGCTTTAGCTGACATCTACTTCCCGCCTTTCGACTACTTGGACTCTCTGTGGAGAGTGTGCTTCCGGCAGAACTTGCAGTACTTCTTCATCTCAAGTCTGTCAGGATCGTTCTTCTTGTTCTTGGTTGTGTTGTAGTTGCGCTGCTTGCACTCTGTGCAGGCCAAGGTAATTTTAACCCTCATTTCGGCACCTCCTGATTAACGGAATTTGTTTGCCTCCCTCGTAAAGGAAACGGTCTCTGCTTATTTTTGGACATAAAAAAATAACCCTTTTAAGAGGTATTACAATAGTACCATATCCCCCGGTGTTCCGTCAACTGTTTTTTTGCCCAAAAATCCCTGATACCATGCGGTTTTTTCGATCAAATGAGTGTTTTTCCCGGGAAGTTTTTCCGCCCATGCCGCACACACTCTCCCCAAAATGCCCAAATCCCCGGAAAAGACGCACTTTTTCGCACTGGGGGTTTGCCTCCGGAGGGCTGTTGTGCTATCATATATCTGATTGGACTATAATAGGATAGTACCGCCATTATTATAAATGGTATATCCCGGATCGTTAGATCGTTCTGAATCGGAGGCATTTTGATTATGGAAAAACGCACAATCGGCATTCTGTTCGGCGGTGCCAGCAGTGAACATGATGTTTCACTGATGTCCGCCACCTCAGTGCTGGAAAATATCGACCGTGAAAAATACGATGTCATCATGGTGGGCATCACCCGGGACGGACGCTGGATGCGCTATACCGGCGATGTAAAGAAGCTCATCGACCACTCCTGGGAAGAGGACAGCGGCAACCTGCCTGCCTTCCTCTCCCCCGACCGTTCGGTGCACGGCCTGGTGACTGTCCGGGACGGTCAGATGGAGATCACCCGTCTGGACGCCGTATTCCCGGTGATGCACGGACGCTTTGCGGAGGACGGTTCCATGCAGGGCCTCTGCGACCTGGCAGGTATCCCCTGTGTGGGCCCCGGTGTCTGCTCCAGCGCCATCTGCATGGATAAGGAGTACACCCACATCGTCCTGGATGCCGCCGGCATCAAGACCTCCGATTGGTTCTGTGTGCGCAAGGGCGAAGTTCCCTCGCTGCTCGACCTGGAGGTGAAGATCGCTGTCAAGCTGGGCGGTTTCCCGGTCTTTGTCAAGCCCTGCAACGCCGGTTCTTCGGTGGGCGTTTCCAAGGTCAAGACCTCGGACGACCTGGAAGAGGCCATGATGCTCGCCTTCCAGCATGACCAGAAGATCCTCATCGAGCGTGCCATGGTGGGCAAGGAAGTGGAAGTGGCTGTGATGGGCAACGACTCCCCCGAGGCTTCGGTGCATGTGGGCGAGATCGTTCCCAAGCTGGAATTCTACGACTACAACTCCAAGTACTATGACGATACCGCTGACCTCTATCTGCCGGCCCGCATCTCCGATGAGGAGACCCAGCTGATCCGTCAGACCGCGGTGAAGGCATTCAAGGCCCTGGGCTGCCGGGGTCTGGCCCGGGTGGACTTCTTCCTGCTGCCCGATGGCAGCTGTGTGCTCAATGAGCCCAACACCCTGCCCGGCTTTACCAAGATCAGCATGTATCCCAAGCTGTTCATCGACTCGGGTCTGAGCTATCCCGAGATCATCGACCGGCTCATCACTCTGGCGATTGAAGCCCAATAATGGGCGGAAAGGGGGCTTTTCCATGGATCAGCGACCCATCGGCGTCTTTGATTCCGGCGTGGGCGGGCTCTCGGTGGTGCGGGAGCTGTGCCGTCTGCTCCCCGGCGAGGACATCGTCTACTTCGGCGATGTGGGCCGGGTTCCCTACGGCACCCGCAGCCGGGAGGTCATCTACCGCTATGCGTCCGAGGACCTGCGCTTCCTCCGGGACCGGAATGTGAAGCTCATCATCGCCGCCTGCGGCACTGCCAGCTCGGTGATCGATTCCGCCCTCACCGACCGGCTGCCCATGCCCTATACCGGCGTCATCGAACCCACCGCCCGGGCGGCAGCCGCTGCCACCCGCAATAAAAAGGTGGGCATCATCGGCACCGACGCCACCATCCGCAGCGGCTCCTTTGTACGGGCACTCCATGCCATCGACCCCGCCATCGAAACGGTGGGTCAGGGCTGTGCCCTGCTGGTGCCGCTGGTGGAAAACGGCTACATCGACTTTGAAAACAAGGTCACCCGCCTGGTGCTGGAGGACTATCTCCGGCCCATCCGGGAATCGGGGGCAGACACCCTGATCCTGGGCTGCACCCACTTCCCGCTGCTGGCGCCCATCATCGGCGACATGCTGGGCGAAAGGGTCACCCTCATCGACTCAGGCGCCGCCACCGCCGGCTATATCCGGGAACTGCTCCGGCAGACCGGCCTGGAGAATCCCCGTACCGAAGGCGGCGTGCAGCGGTACTACATCTCGGAGCACACCGAGACCTTTGCCCGTACCGCTGAACTCTTCCTGGGGCATGGCATCACCGCCGAATACGCGGTGGCGGAACTGCCGCTGGAAGCGGAGGAACAGGCATGACCCCCCGCCGGGCTGTGGTGGAGCTGGAGCTCATCAGCCGGATCGACCAGGACGGCGACTGTACCGAGACCCGGACCTTTGCCCGGGGAGAACTGACCCGTCTGCGGGACAGTGTCACCCTGGCCTACCGGGAACCGGACGGAGACAGCCGGACCCAGATCCGGCTCTCGGAAAACGGACAAGCCCTGATCCACCGCACCGGAGAATTTTCCGGACGCATCCCGGTCTGTCCCGGGGAATGGGCAGAGTTTCTCTATCACACTCCCTACGGCGACCTGGAACTGGCCTGTGAAGGGCTGGAACTGCTGCTGGAGGAAGAAAACACCGCCGGGCAGCTGGTGCTGCGTTACCGCATCGGCACACCGGACGGCGATATTATCAGTGAAAATCACATCACCATCATATATAAGGAGAGTGCAAATTAAATGACAGCAAATCGGATCGCAGACGCTCAGAAGCAGCTCGATACCCTGATCCGCACCGCCTATGCCAAGGCGTTTCCGGGCAAGGAGATGCGGGACTTCATCATTGAGATCCCCAAGGATACCTCCCACGGAGATTTTGCCTCCAACGCCGCCATGGTCAACGCCAAGAATGCCGGCAAGGCTCCCCGGGACATTGCCGCCGCCCTGCTGGAGGCTATGGACTTCACCGGCAGCTACTTTGTTGCCGCTGAAACTGCCGGCCCCGGCTTTATGAACTTCCGTCTGGGTCAGAACTGGTTCTCGGACTCTGTACAGAGTGTCCTGGACTGCGGCGCTGACTACGGCCGTTCGGATTACGGCCACGGCGAAAAGGTGATGGTGGAGTTTGTTTCCGCCAACCCCACCGGCCCGATGCACATGGGCAATGCCCGCGGCGGCGCCATCGGTGACTGCCTGGCTTCGGCTCTGGACTTCGCAGGCTATGAGGTCTGCCGGGAGTTCTACATCAACGACGCCGGCAATCAGATCGTCAAGTTCGGCAAGTCGCTGGAAGCCCGCTACCTGCAGCTCTACCTGGGCGAGGACGCTGTGGAGTTCCCCGAGGACGGCTATCAGGGCGAGGACATCAAGGTCCGTGCCAAGGAATTTGCCGACCTGCATGGCGACAAGTATGTGAATGCCCCGTCTGAGGAGCGCACCCAGGCTCTCATCGACTATGCCCTGCCCGCCAATGTGGAAGGCCTGCGCCGGGACCTGGAGAAGTACCGCATCAAGTATGATGTATGGTTCTCGGAGAAGAGCCTGCATGAGAGCGGCGCTGTCATGGATGTGGTAAAGCTGCTCTCCGACCGCGGCATGACCTATGAGAAGGACGGCGCTGTCTGGTACAAGGCCACCGAGTTCGGCGCTGAAAAGGACGAGGTTCTGGTGCGTGCCAACGGCATTCCCACCTACTTCACCGCCGATATTGCCTACCATTACAACAAGTTCGCTGTCCGTGGATTTGACCGTGTCATCGATGTCTGGGGCGCTGACCACCATGGTCATGTGGCCCGTATGAAGGGTTCGATGGATGCCATCGGTCTGGACGGCAGCAAGCTGGATGTGGTACTGATGCAGCTGGTGCGCCTGATGAAGGACGGTCAGCCCTTCAAGATGAGCAAGCGGACCGGCAAGGCCATCACCCTCACCGACCTGCTGGAGGAGATCCCCATCGATGCCGCCCGCTTCTTCTTCAATATGCGGGAGCCCAACTCCACCCTGGACTTCGACCTCGACCTGGCTGTGGAAGAGACCAGCCAGAACCCGGTTTACTATGTTCAGTATGCCCATGCCCGGATCTGCAGCATTCTCAAGAACCTGGCTGCCGAGGGAATTTCGCCCCGTCCGGTCACTGCCGCTGAACTGGATCTGCTCACCACCAGTGAGGAAAAGGAACTGATCCGCAAGCTGGCTACCCTGCCTGAGGAGATCATCGGCGCTGCCAAGAACTATGACCCCGCCCGTCTGACCCACTATGTCATCGACACCGCCACCCTCTTCCACAAGTTCTACAACGCCTGCCGTGTCAAGGGCGAGGAAGAGCCGCTGATGCAGGCCCGTCTGGCCCTGTGCATGGCTACCCGCATTGTCATCGAAAATGTTCTGGGACTGCTGAAGATCACTGCCCCGGAATCCATGTAAACCCACTGTTTCTGTCTTACGGAAAGGACTGTGATTATGAAGGATTATCCCCCTTTGCCGGACGGACTCCCACGGGTCCTGAGTGCTTCTTCTGCCCTCACCGCCTGTCCGGATTCGGTCTGCCCGGTACTGGATGCCCCGGAACTGGAACAGCTGAGCGGCTCTTCCGACCGCTGGATCGCCGGACGGCTCCGCCGCCTGCCCCTCTTCAATGAGGACAACGAACCCCGGCGCATCCGGGATCTCTCTGCCGGCTATGCGGAGCAGGGCTTTGAGCTCCGCCGTCTGGGTGCCCGCCTGCTGCTGGCAGACGGTGTCACCTCGGTTGCCGAAGCCCGTGCCGCCGTTCTGGGCGGACGGCAGACCGGCCTGCCGGTGATGATCTGTGTGGAGCTGGACGACGAGGGCGAAACCCCTGAGGGAGTCCCCTTTGCTTCGATCCTGGCGTCGGTTCAGCATCTGGGTGTGGCTGCTGTGGGCTTCCGGTGCAGCGGTGACCGCATCGATACCCTGAGCATTCTCGGACAGCATGCGGCCTTTGCGGCAGTGCCGCTGATGCCGGTGCTCCGTTCCCGGGGCCGCAGCCCGGAGGAGATCCAGGTGCATGCCATGCAGGCTCTGCGGGCCGGCGGGGATCTGTTCCTGCTGGGCAACAGCATCGACGATGCCCAGCTTGCCGCCGCTGAAGAAGCCCTGGCGGACTTCCGTCCCACCGACCGGGTCATCGAACAGGACCGGGAAACGCTGTTCATGGCCTGTGAGGCGGAGGCCTTCTATCTCCAGCCGGACGGGCTCTCCTTCTGTGAGCCGATCCCCTGTCAGTACGACATGGGTGCGGATATTCTGGAAGCGGAGGCCCAGGGCTGTGATGTGCTGAAGGTCTATGTGGACTCCCCGGAGGACGCTGAGAACTTTGCGGAAAATTCCCACATGATCCGTCTGCCGGTATGCATCTCCTCCCATCACGAAGTGGCGTTGGAGATGGCCCTGATGGAATACAACGGACGGGCCTTTGTGGATCTCCAGTCGGAACTGACCGACTCGGAACTCTATACCCTGGCAAAGGGCTACGGAGCCGTCGTAGTCTGATTCTTCCAGACGACACTGTCTTTGAGGCAGTGTCGTTTTTTCATGCCCGGATTTTCTCTTTTCCGCCTTTATTTTCCTTTCCTGTAAAATATATTCTAAATCTCCTTGTATTCTGTTCACAATTTTATTATAATTATCCTATAATAACCCATAATAAAATGTGATTTTCTATGTTATTTGCTGTATCATGGAAAGGACTGAAACATTGAGTGAACATGTGGGAGACTTTATTTACCAAGAAACAGGAGGGTGCTGACCTGCCGGATGCCGGAATGGATCAGCCGAAATCCCCGGATACGGACCCTGTTCCATCTGCTCCTGCTTTCAGCATCGCAGTTACGCCGAAATGCGCACAGTTCTCAAAGCTCTACAAGCTCGCGAACCCGGAAAAGAGCCAGTCGGTGATCCTGCTCACCAGCTCGGCTCCGAACCGGGAAGCCCTTGCTGCTGACGCGGATAAAATCCGGGCGCAGCTCGAATTCTTTGCCAATGCGAGAATGCAGCGGTTAGCCAGACTCCAGGAATCCAGGTCCGCCAAGAATCTGGATGAGGATGTCTTTGTCTACATAACCGAGGATCAGATGCTTGCCTTCTTCCTGCTGGTTCCGCCCATCGGGAACGGCAAGACCCTGTCCGGCTCGAAAATCCTCCAGATTCTCATCGACCATGGGGTGAGCTATGGTCTGGACTTTCATTTCATCTATACCTTGCCGGAGCGGGAGAACCGGTATTTCCGTTTCTATCTGGGCGCCAGCGGCACCATGCCTGAGGACGGAAGGGACGGCTATATCGTAGAGCTGTACCAGCGTGAGCTCTATGCCTCCTTGGAACAGACCGAACTGAGCCATGTGGACTATGCACAGCTCAGCCTGAGCAAGAAGATCCAGAAAAACGGCGTGATCTGTGAGATCGTACCGCCCACAGCCGGACGCTCGGGCATCACAGTGAAGCGGAACCTTCTGCTCCCTCCGCCCCGGGACGGACGCCCGGCGGCGATTCCCATGGGGCGCAACACCTGCCTTTCGGAGGACGGACGGTACCTCATTGCGCAGAAGGATGGCAATGTGGCCTATGCCGGCAACAGCTTCCAGGTAAAGCCGATCCTGGAGATCCGGCACGGGATTGAACCCGGCGACCAGCAGGACATCAAATTCCTGGGGGACATCCATATCCATGGCGATGTCTGTCCGGGGGTTTCCATCCGGGCCACCGGTTCGGTGCAGATCGACGGCGTCGCCCAGGACTGCACCATTGAAGCCGGTGAGAGCGTCATCGTCCTGGACGGCATCCAGGGCCAGTACAGCACCACCATCCGGGCACACAAGAGTGTCTATGCCGGGTATCTGGAGCACTGCACCGTCTATGCCCGGGAATCGGTACAGGCCAACTGCATTGTGGACTGCCATGTCTACTGCAATGGCCCGGTCACAGCCCGCACCGGGCTTGGAGCCATCGTTTCCGGCTCCATCCAGAGTGCCAAGGGGGTTTCCTCCAAGGTGATCGGCTCCAAGGCAGCTGTCCGGACTGAGATCATCATCGGCGGATGCCCGTATGACGCCTTCGACCGGGAGGAGATCTCGGCAGAGCTGGAAAGCATCAACAAGAATATCAGACGACTTGCAGAGTGTCCGGAAACGCCGGAAACCAAGACAGCGCTGTCCAAACTGCGTCTGAACCAGTATGTGGTTCAGATGAAGCTGAATAAGCTCGAAAAGGAAGCCCAGTCCCAGCGGCTGCCTTTGGATGTCAAGGATGCCTGTCCTCTGAGATGCAGCCGGATTCATCCGGGGGTATGCGTCACCATAGGAAACCAGTCCATTGAAATGGACACCGAAAAGACAGACTGTGCAATCAGTATCAATGCGGAAGGGGCGCTCTGTTATGTTGAATCCAGGTAAAGGGGGATTTTTGTGGACTCCTTGACACATGAGGAAATACTGGAAGTGCTCGACTGCATTCTCTTCCATACAACTGAAAAAATGGCCGGAATGCACATCCGCAGCCATCCGCATGATCTCTCGGACGACCTCTGCTGTGTCAGCGCCAGATTCGAGGGGAGCTGTGAGCTGACCCTTGCGCTCTATGCGGACCGGTTGTTTTTCCGGCACCTGGCCCAGGAGATTTTCCAGAACCCAAATATCACAGAAGACGATATATCCGAAGCCGCCAGAGAATATCTGAATGTGATCTGCGGCAGACTGGTGGGAAAGGTATCCAAACTGATCCACCGGCCCACCACTTTCCGGTTCCCGGTCTATAACGGGGACTACTGTGTGCTGGACAGCGAGCTGGAATGCTTCTGCAAGTCCCAGTACATCAACGAGGACAATGAAGGCCTGATGCTGGTTCTGACATTGTCGCCCGTCAACAACGAACGGCACCACAATACCAAATGCAAACTGGATCATTTGGAGAATATCAATAACCTTAAAGGAGCAGTGTAAAATGGCTAAAAAGATTATGGTTGTAGACGATTCCAAGGTAGCACAGCTGCAGCTGCAGCGCATCCTGTCGGATTCTCCCTATGAAGTTATCTCCTGCTGTCAGAACGGAGAGGACGCTGTGGAGCAGTATCGGGTCCTGAAGCCGGATCTGATCACAATGGATATTCTCATGCCGGGTCTGGACGGTCTGGAAGCTGCCCGCAAAATCCTGGAGGAAGATCCCGATGCCAAGATTCTGATGATCTCTTCCCTGGCCTATGACGAGACCATTGAAGAGGCCAAGAACCTCGGCGCAAAGGGCTTCCTATATAAGCCCTTCGAAGCAGAGGATGTGCTGCAGGCTCTGGATAAGATCTTCGCTGAATAACAAAAAGCGCACAGGAAAAACCTGTGCGCTTTCTTCTTGACATCTCCTGCGGGCTGATATATAGTAAATGTGTAGTATACTATATATTTACTATATAATGGAGGTGCCGGATGAAACAGTCAAATCCCCGCAGACAGGTCAGCTTCAACATCGAGGAAGAACTCTATAATGAGTTCAAGAAGCGGATGCTGGACGATCACACCACCCCCACCGCCTATCTGACCCGTTGCATCCGGGAACGGGTGGAACGGGAAACAGTGCAGTTCCAGGTGGACAGCCGTCTGTACCGGCAGTTCACCGGGCTGGCCCGGTCCCGGAATGCCGAGCCGGAGGAACTGCTGCTGGACTATATCCGCCGGACGGTGGAAGAGGCCGGGAAGGAGGAAGCGTGATGGAGCTGATCTGTCCCCAGTGCGGCAGGGACCGCCTGTGGTATGACCCGTACACCGGGAATTTCGACTGCCCGACCTGCGGGACTTCCGCCCTGCCGGAGGAACTGACCTGCCCGCTCTGCGGCAAAGCCGGCTCGCTCCGGGCTGAGGACGGAATCCTCTGCTGCGGCAGCTGCGGCGAAGTCCTGTACGACCTCTGCCTGGAGGAAACGGCCCTGGACTACTATTATGATGAGATCCTCGGCGGCTATGATGGAGAATCCGCCGGCGAGGTCTGGGACGGAATGGATGATTAGCAGAAACAGTGGGAACTGCCCTGTGCAGTCCCGCTGTTTTTATTTCTGTTTCTCCGGCGTCCTATCGGACTCTCTGGAACATGGGATGTGATTCCCGGAACTGAATCAGATCCCACCGGTTGCCATACAGATCCTCAAAGACTGCCACGGTGCCATAGTCCGCCTCTTTGGGCTCCCGGACAAAGTGGATTCCCCGTTCCTGCATCTCCCGGTAGTCCCGCCAGAAATCATCGGTACCCAGAAAGAGGAAAACACGCCCGCCGGTCTGGTTCCCGATGAATGCCTCCTGCTCCGGCTTGGAAGCCCGGGCCAGCAGGACAGTGGTTCCATGGGAACCAGGCGGTGCCACCACCACCCAGCGTTTATCCTGTTCCGGCTGATAGCTGTCCTCGATCAGGGTAAAGTGCAGGCGATTGGTGTAGAAATCGATGGCCTCATCATAATCCCGCACCACCAGTGCGATATGGACAATGGACTGCAGCATGGTTATACCTCCTCATGGTCCTCAGATATTCTCTCCTGAGGGTACCATATCGGCCCGCTCTTTGTAAAGCCCTGTACCACAGCCCGACTGCGCAGAAAAGCGAGCCTCCCTGTACGGGGAGGCTCGCTCTTTTCATTTTATGCTATTGGGCAGAGGGGAGCTTTACCAGCTTCTGCAGCCGCTCCACCGTTGCCGACCTGGTATCCGGGTAGGTTCCGAACCGGAACTCGATTCCCAGCTTTTCATACTTGGGGCGGCACATGGTGTGGAAAGGCAGCAGCTCCACCCGGGTGATGTTGTCATAGGGAGCGATGAGCTCGTTGAGCCGGGCGACATTCTCCTCGGTATCGTTGAAGCCCTCCACAATGACCTGCCGGATCCAGGTGGGGATCTTCCGGCGATGAAGCTCCCGGAGGAAGTCCATGGTCTGGCGGAGGCTGCCGCCGGTGTATTCCCGGTAGTCCTCCTCGGTGGTCATCTTGATGTCCAGCAGAACTGTATCGGTTTCGTCCAGCAGTGCCATCACCCGTTCGTCCAGCACACACCCGCTGGTATCCAGACAGGTGTTGATGCCGTCAGCATGGCAGAGCCGGAACAGCTCGGTGACAAACTCCGGCTGCATCAGGGCTTCGCCGCCGGATACGGTCACGCCGCCTGTTTCACCGAAGTAGGTCTTGTACCGGCGGATCTTCCGGAACAGCTCTTCGGCCTCCATCTCGGTGCCGGCATTCATTGCCCAGGCATCGGGATTATGGCAGTAAGCGCACCGCAGCGGACACCCCTGCAGGAACACCACGAACCGGATGCCCGGTCCGTCCACCGAGCCAAAGCTCTCCAGTGAGTGTACTCTTCCGGTCATAGGCGGTTTCGCTCCTTTGTGTTACATTCTGTCGTGGCAGGTTCTGGAGATTACATCCAGCTGCTGCTCCCGGGTCAGGTCGATGAACTTCACTGCGTAGCCCGATACACGGATGGTGAAGTTTGCATACTCTTCCTTCTCCGGATGCTCCATGGCATCGATGAGCTTCTCACGACCGAATACATTCACATTGAGGTGATGCGCACCCTGATCGAAGTAGCCATCCATAACCCGTACCAGATTGTCAGCCTGCTCCTGTTCGCTGTGGCCCAGAGCTTCAGGGTTGATGGTCTGGGTATTGGAGATGCCGTCCAGTGCCCACTCATAGGGCAGCTTGGCAACCGAGTTGAGCGAAGCCAGCAGGCCGTTCTGCTCTGCGCCGTAAGCCGGGTTGGCACCGGGAGCCAGAGGCTCGCCTGCCTTGCGTCCGTCGGGCATGGAACCGGTGGCCTTGCCGTATACCACATTGGAAGTGATGGTCAGGATCGAGGTGGTGGGCTCGGAATCCCGGTAGGTGTGGTGCTTCTTGATCTTGGAGAGGAAGGTGCCCAGCAGCCATACCGCGATGTCGTCAGCACGGTCATCATCATTGCCATACCGCGGGAAATCACCCTCGGTGATATAGTCCACTACGATGCCGGTCTCGTCCCGGACGGTCTTGACCTTGGCATACTTGATGGCGGACAGCGAATCCACTACATGGGAGAAGCCAGCAATACCGGTGGCAAAGGTGCGGCGGACATGGGTGTCCAGCAGAGCCATCTCAGCGGCCTCGTAGTAGTACTTGTCGTGCATGTACTGGATCACATTCAGGGTGTTCACATACAGTTCCGCCAGCCAGTCCATCATCTGGTCATACTTGTGCATTACCTCATCGTAGTCCAGGTACTCGCTGGTGATGGGCCGCAGCTCGGGGCCGACCTGCTCCCGGGTCTTGACATCCACGCCGCCGTTGATGGCGTAGAGCAGGCACTTGGCAAGGTTGGCACGGGCGCCGAAGAACTGCATCTCCTTACCGGTCTGGGTAGCGGATACGCAGCAGCAGATGGAGTAGTCGTCACCCCATACCGGCTTCATCACATCGTCGTTCTCATACTGTACCGAGCTGGTACGGATGGAGATCTTGGCGGCATAGTCCTTGAAGGCTGCCGGCAGTGCGGACGAATACAGCACAGTAAGGTTGGGCTCGGGAGAGGGTCCCATATTCTCCAGGGTGTGCAGGAAACGGTAGTCATTCTTGGTTACCATGGAACGACCGTCGCTGCCGATACCCGCTACTTCCAGGGTAGCCCATACCGGGTCACCGGAGAAGAGCTGGTTATAGGAGGGAATACGGGCGAACTTGACCATACGGAACTTCATAACCAGATGGTCAATGAGCTCCTGGGCCTCCTCCTCGGTGAGGATACCGGCCTTGAGGTCACGCTCAATATAGATGTCCAGGAAGGTGGAGATACGGCCTACGCTCATAGCAGCGCCGTTCTGGGTCTTGATGGCAGCCAGATAGCCGAAGTAGAGCCACTGTACTGCTTCCCGGGCATTCTTTGCGGGCTTGGAGATGTCATAGCCGTAAGAGGCAGCCATCTTCTTCATCTGGCCCAGCGCACGGTACTGTTCGCTGAGCTCCTCCCGCAGACGGATTACATCATCGGTCATGGTCTTGTCACCGCAGTTATCGAAGTCATGCTTCTTCTGCTCCATCAGGTAATCGATACCATAGAGAGCTACCCGGCGATAGTCGCCGACAATACGGCCACGGCCGTAGGTATCCGGCAGACCAGTGATGATCTTATTATGACGGGCCTTGCGCATTTCAGGAGTATATGCGTCAAATACGCCCTGATTGTGGGTCTTGTGATATTCGGTGAAGATCTTGTGCAGCTCCGGATCGGGGGTATAGCCATAAGTCTGGCAGGCTTCCTCCGCCATCTTGATGCCGCCGAAGGGCATGAACGCGCGCTTCAGAGGCTTATCGGTCTGCAGGCCGACGATCTTCTCCAGATCCTTGCATTCTTCGCAGATATAGCCAGGGGCATGGGAAGTCAGGGTCGAAACGATGTCGGTGTCCATATCCAGTACACCGCCCTTGGTGCGTTCTTCCTTCTGCAGCTTCTGCAGAATCCCCCAGAGCTTATTGGTCGCTTCGGTAGGACCTGCCAGGAAGGACTCATCGCCATCATAGGGCTTGTAGTTTTTCTGGATGAAATCCCGTACATTGATTTCTTCCTTCCACAGTCTGCCCTCAAAACCATTCCACTGTTCGAACTGTGTCATTTAGTTTCCTCCTGCATGTATCAAAATCCCGCCGGAATTCCTGTATGGGAAACCGGCCCGTTTGAAAGATTCAGTGTCCGTAAAGACAGGAATTTCTCCTGCCGGACTTCTGCCGAAGGTGGAGAATCGGCCTGATTTAAGTATACGGATTTTTGACCTGAAATACAATCCGCAAACTATACAAACACAGTACACTATGCCGTTCAAATCCTGTATATAAAGTCGATTCAGGCAAAACAAAAGCACAATATGTTGTATATAGTAAATAAAATATCCACAATTCAAGGAACAATTTGACAATTATCAAAATGTTCTTGACATTTGCCAGCCCAATGGCTACAATATCATTTAGATAGCTATCGAAATGTAAAGGAGGGGACTGTATGGGCTTTCATCAGACCTTCAAGGCACTGAGCGACCCCACCCGCCGGGCGATTCTGGAGCGGCTGAAGAATGGCAGGCTCACTGCCGGGGAAATTGCTTCCGCCTTTGATTTGAGTGCCGCTACGGTATCCCATCACCTGGCAATGCTGCGCCAGGCGGAGCTGGTCATTGACCAGCGGGAGGGCAAACACATCTATTATGAGATCAACACCTCGGTCATTGACGAGATCCTGACCTGGGTGACATCCCTGAGGGAGGGCGACAAAACATGATTCGCAAAAATATGGTATTCCTGTGGGTGACAGCTTTGCTGCCGCTCCTGCTCTGTCTGTGGTTTTATCCCCAGCTGCCCGAGCTGATCCCCACCAACTTCAATAACGGCGAGATCACCAAATATGGCCCCAAGGCCACCATCTGGATTATCGGCGGACTGGGCCCGGTAATTGCGCTGCTCTTTACCCTGCTGCCCATGGTGGACCCCCGCCGCCGGAACTATGACCGGCTGGGCAGCCGGTACAATCTGCTGGCAGGCGGCGTGAACCTGTTTTTGCTGATGATGACCGGACTGATCATCGCCGAATCCCTCCGCCCCGGCAGTCTGCGGGTGGAAAATCTGGTCTTTGCCGCCATCGGACTGCTCTTTGCCATGATGGGCAACTTCATGCCCAAAGCCGGCAGCAACTTTGCCTTTGGCATCCGCAATATGTGGACCCTCTCCAGCGAAACCGTCTGGAAGCGCACCCATCGCATGGCAGGCAAGCTCTGGTTTGTCGGGGGACTGGTGCTGTTCCTGCTGGGGCTTTCCCCGCTGGAGAAGATGGCCCTGTACGCACCGGCTGTGACGATCTTCCTGGTGCTGGGACTGGTGCCCACTGCCTACTCCTTCCTGCTCTGGCGGCAGGAAAATCCCAACCCCGGACACTGATTCCCCGGGATTCTGCCCCCATCCGACACCGGCGGTGCCCTTCCTGGCTCTGCCGGTGTTTTTATTGGCAGATTCACCGAAAAGCGGGGGATTTTTTCGGTTTGTCAACGGCACTTTGGGATGGTAAAATGAAAACAGACAGAGCCGCGCGCCGGCTCGGGAATTTACTGTGAAAGAAGGTTTTCTGTATGATCGGAAATACACGCATCACACAGGCGATGAAAAACAAAATGGCAGAACTGGAAAACCCCTTCTACCTCTATGACCAGGAGACCATTCTCGGTCAGGTACGGCGGCTCCACCGGGATTTCCCCGACTTTGAGTTCCTCTATTCCATCAAGACCAATCCCTTCCTGCCGGTGGTAAAGACCATTCTGGGCGAAGGTCTGGGACTGGATGCCGCTTCTCTGCGGGAAGTGGAGATCGGTGTGGAATATGGTCTGCCCAAGGAGAAGATCCTCTATTCGGCACCCGGTAAGACCGAACGGGATCTCAGGGGCGCCATGGATCATGCCATTCTTATTGCCGACAGCCTGCATGAGCTGGAACTCATCAACAAGCTGGCAGGTGAAAAGGGCGTCAAGCTGGGCGTTGGTGTCCGGGTCAACCCCGATTTCACCATGGACGCCGATCACGGTGCTGCCGGTAAGTTCGGTATTGATGAGGATCAGCTCTTTGCCTATGATTTCGCAAAGCTGCCCAATATCGAGCTGATCGGTATCCATGTCCATGCCCGCAGCCAGGAGCTCCATATGGAAGTGCTCAAGAAGTACTATGCCAATATGTTTGCTCTGGCCCAGAAGTGCATCGACAAGCTGGGCATGAAGATGGAATTCATCAACATGGGCGGCGGTATCGGCGTGGCTTACTCCACTGAAAACGATACCGATCTGGACACTGCTGCCCTGGGCGCAGAAAGTGCCGCTATGCTGGCAGAACTCCGTCAGAAGCTGGGCGGCGTGCGGGTAATCATTGAAACCGGACGCTATGCAGTCTGCACTGCGGGTTATTATGTCACCAGGGTTGTGGATGTCAAGGAGAGCTATGGCACCAAGTTTGTCATGGTACAGAGCACCCTCAATGGCTTTATCCGTCCGTCGCTGGCACGGCTGATCGCTGCTTATCTGCCCGAAGGCGCTGTTGCCAAGGGAAATGAGCCGCTCTTCACCAAGATGGACGCCTTTGACTTCGAGCTGCTCACCGATGAGACCGCTTCGGAGAAGGTAAACCTGGTGGGCAACCTCTGCACCGGTACCGACATCATGGCAGCCGGCATCACCCTGCCCAAGGCCAAGGTAGGCGATATTCTTGCCATCACCAAGGCAGGCAGCTATGCCTATGTGCTCACTCCGGTACAGTTCTCGTCCCAGCCGGCTCCCGGACAGTTCCTGCTGTGCGCAGATGGCAGCATGATTGCTGAATAAGCGAATCCCCGCAATAAAAAGGAGGCTCTCCCCCGGGAGGGCCTCTTTTTCTGCATAAAAAAGAACTCCCGCAGAAAAAACTGCGGAAGTTCCAGGAAGAAAAGAAACAAAGGATATTTCAGACCGGGGGCTAAAATTTGGAGAGAGCCGCACCGGTAAAACACCCTGTTTCCCCAAAACGACCAGAAGCCGACACTTGCTCTCGTACAGGACAGCCAGAGGTCTTGTTTTGGCAGGATAGCGGAGGGAAATCCCCTCTGTTAAAACCGGGAGCCTGTGTTCCCGGTTTTAACAGAAAGGAGCGTCCCCGGCTGGGAACGCTCCCTTCCATGCCGCCTGCCCGCACTCGACGCATGACAGGCAGGTGCTTAAAATTCGCAGGTGGATAAGTCATTTATGACCTACCGCAAACCCGGCGATATTTCACGCTTGCGTGAAATTCGCTAGGACTAAAGGTCGGTTTACCGACCTGTGTCCGGGTTCTCCTTGCCGCCATCGGTGGTGCTGGAAGAATCGTCCTTCTTGTCCTCAGTCTCGGTCTTCTCGTCCAGCTCTACATCAGAGATAGCGTAGCTCTTCAGGGTTCTGGTCTTCAGCTCCCAAGCCTCGTAGTCCTCGTTCCACTCAGCCTTAACAGCCTTGGCGCCGTCAGCGGTTACTTCGTATACGAACTCGTCCTCGTCAGCGTAGATGTACAGAGTACCGGTCTTGTTGAAAGCAGGAGTGCCTACGAAGGTAACGAAGTCAATGTTGGCATAGTCATACATTGCAGCGAATTCCTTGTCGAAGTCGGTGTTCCAAGCGAGGTTCAGCTTGCCCTGGCCAGTTACATCAACGGTGAACATAGCCTGATCGCCGAACTCGATGTCGATCTCGCCATCTTCGTCAAACTTGTAGATACCGGTCTCGCCAGCTACCAGGGTTTCACCGTTGTAGGTCAAAACCTCCTGAGCAGCGGGAGCGATGGAAACGGAAACATCAGCCTTGTCAGCCTTCTTGGCATCGCTCTTAGTCTTACCGATGGAAACAGAACCAGCCAGGTCTACGACCTTGTTGGTGTCGTTCTCGGGAACAGTGATAACCAGAGAGTATACGCGTACTGCCTTCTCACCGCCAAGACCGGTATCAGCAGCATACTTTACAAAGCGGAACTCGGTGTCAGCCTTGTTCACATCCCAGTCCTCATCGGTAACGAGCTTCTTGTCGAAGTCGGAGTCAATAGTGTACCAAGCTTTCTTGTCCAGGGATACAGGGATAGCGATCTCATCGCCGCCCTCTACATAGCCATCGTTGCCAACGATATCCTTAGCAGCGGCTTCGCCGTCGTTCAGGATATACATATTTGTATTGCCATCAGCATTCACGAGATAAGGGGTCTCTTCGTTCTTAGCGAAGGCAACAGTTGTCATGCCAGCTGTCATAACGGCAGCCAGAGCAAGAGCAAAAATCTTCTTCATGTTTGTTTTCCTCCTAAAAATTT
>ERZ857521.1041-NODE-1041-length-36560-cov-15.102726_pt1 | contig 36560 bp, 29 predicted proteins | sample MGYA00519701_ERZ857521 | MGnify/ENA primary metagenome ERZ857521 (study PRJEB31778, sample SAMEA3449346) | human gut metagenome | biome: human gut; feature: human-associated habitat; material: faeces | place: United Kingdom | collected 2010/2012 ...
ATAAAGTTAATAACAAATAAAAAAGTATTCAGTTATTTGGAATACAACATAGAAGTAGGTGAACGTGTTTGGATGGAACCGGACTTTACCTGCGAATTCGGTAAAAACATTACAATTGGAAACGATGTCTATATCAACTTCGGGTGTACACTTCTTGATTGCGGACAGATAACAATAGGCAATCACACATTATTAGGCCCTAATGTAAGTGCATATTCGGGTAATCATTCACTCGATGCAGCAGAACGGATAGCCGGTGCCTTAGTACCTAAGCCTATTACCATAGGAAACAGAGTCTGGATTGGAGGCGGTAGCACAATTCTCAGCGGAGTTACTATAGGTGATGATAGTGTTATTGGCGCCGGTAGTATCGTAACTCATGACATACCTTCAGGTGTCTTAGCTGCCGGAAATCCTTGCCGTGTATTAAGGAAAATCACAAATAAAGATAAAGTTGGCTATTCTATATAATAAATAGTCTTTTCAGCATTAAGCGAGGATATCAAAATAACATTTGGGGAAAGGATAGCTCTCAATCGGATGAACACAGAAATACTTGGTGACTGACAATATAAAAACAAAAAAGGTGTGAAACCTAAGTTTATTTATCGTTACTTACTTGACCTCTTCTAAAAAAACTTTAGCTGATTATCAAAAGGTTACAAACGTCATGATACAAATATGGTAATTTTATACCGTAACTATTTAGAGACAAAAAATGGGGTAAAAAGCACTATAAAAAATGGATTTTGAATCTCAAAATAAGGCATGGCGAAATTATGGGATTTTTTTGATAATTAGGCTACTACCAATTACATTGAATAATAGATAAGATGAAACGACACTGGGCTTACTCAATTGTCAGTGTGTTATGAAAGTTATTTCACTTTCAGTCTTTCCAAAGACTCTCATTCTTCCAATCGTCTGGAAATCCCATGGCATGGATGTCAATTGACGGATAACGGTTCAAAAGATCTTTGAACCTCAAAACAAACGAATGGTTTGGATTGATCGTATTCAGCAAGTATATAATCATGCTTAATACAAAATAGATCTGCGGTGTGCCGTTAGCTGGCAATTTGATGAAAGTATTGCGCGGAGAGCGTGGCATCAATGGACGGATACTTAAAGTTTTGTTCCACAAACGGCTGTGGTGCGCACAGATATTCCGTACGTACACAACACTATGCAACCATGATGCGAAAACCTTATCAGCCAGCCCAAAGTATGCGGCTATGGAACGCTTGGTCTTTCCTGGTAACAAATTTTCGTACAATATGGAGAGTGTTCCGAATGAGGTTATTTCCATTGTTATCCAGCTTGGTGGAAAATGGTTGGAATATTTCGTCTTGAACGCTTTTATGAACTCTTCATCGCTGCGGCTGTATTCTTCGTCAATTTTTGACAATAACTTTGCATGTCGAACGGGGCTTGAGAAAAGCGAGGAATCTTCAAACCAATATGCACCGTACTGCGAAGAAAGAATATATGCTGTCTGCGTACGTACTGCTACCTCTATCTTTTCAATCTCTGCAATAATCAGTTTTCGGAGTTCACTGTCAAACTTATAAATATTATAGGCTGTTTCAAATGTACTGCCCGGTTTGAAAATATGTTGTTGTTTGTCAGCCAGAAGAGGATACCAATAACCGCTCAGACGATAATAACTGATATTCTGCAACAAGTGTAGGGCTTTTGGCTCATCTCCGAAAACCATTCCTCTTTGTTTGAGCAGGTTTATCTGGCCGATAAAAGATATGAGATGCTTGGGATAAGGAATTTTATTCGCTTTCGTCTCCATGAGTATATAAAATAAAAAGCTCACCCTGAGCGCGCTGTTCTTATGGGAAGCGGGGTAAGCATGTTGCTGCAAAAGTAACACATTTTTTCTGTTCTACAAAAAAACCATCAGTTTTTCTCGTTTCTTTCTATATTGCATATCACTTTCCTGTTATAAACAGAACTCTTTTATCCCATGTTTCACCATTCAGCTGTACAACCTCGGCAGAGTTTTTTTATTGCGAAAATACCTGCCCGTCACAATTCTGATAATGCCAGTTGACAGTCATAGGGATGAACTGAAAAATATTCCTCTCTATTGTAAGCGATTAACGTATTTTTCCGTTCAGCTTTACTTGGTTGTTGTTCTTTGTTGCATCCATGACAGAAATATAAAGATAGTAGCAGTTAGGCAAAACAGAGGAAAAAATAAAGCGACATACAATGCTTACTTACAGTTTGTCTGCTATTAGTTCTTTACAAGAAGACGATTATTAAGGTATTATGAAGTGTTTTGTACTAAGAAACCTTTCGTTTTTATCGAAAATTATGATCTCATTGTAAAAGCAATAAAAAATTCCACTGCGTAAAAATACTCAATTCACTGCGTAAAATGTAAAGTTACCTAATAAATAATTGAATATAAAATAGTTATAAGCGTAAATTAATATACAATATAGGCTTATCAAATGATATATGAAGTAATTAAGCAAAAGAAAGAGTAAAATTAATTAGAATTTGGAGAACAATCTAACTTTATTCAGCTATTCTTTACTAAGAAGGCGTAAAGAATATGCCATTAAAATGCGGTGTCTAATTAAGATCTTAATATACTGTAATTGAATGATTTATATGATTGTTTGTTGCACATTATCTACTAATTTGTTGTGGTACAAATAAGCCATAAAAAAACAATAAACATAGATAGAAAAACACCAAATATAAAAACAAAAAAAGGTGTGGAATCGTCTGATTTCCACACCTTTTCTTATGGATATTTATCGTTTATTTACCGATACTTATTTCACTTCCTCGAAGTCAGCATCCTGTACATTGTCATTGTTCTTATTGCTTGAACCCTGACCTGCATTGCCGTTTGCCTGACCTGCATTAGGACCAGCCTGAGCACCACCCTGTGCACCTGTCTGAGCGTACATTTCAGCACTTGCAGCCTGGAAAGCTGTCTGCAATTCAGCGCTTGCTGCATCGATACCAGCCAAATCCTGAGCCTTGTGAGCATCTTTCAGTTTCTGGAGAGCAGCTTCGATAGGAGCCTTCTTGTCAGCCGGAATCTTATCGCCAAGGTCTTTCAACTGATTTTCAGTAGTGAAGATCAAGCTGTCGGCCTGATTCAGCTTATCGATACGTTCCTTTTCTTTCTTATCAGCTTCAGCGTTAGCTTCTGCTTCAGCTTTCATACGTTCGATCTCTTCCTTGCTCAAGCCAGATGAAGCTTCGATACGGATAGCCTGTTCCTTACCAGTTGCCTTATCCTTAGCAGAAACTTTCAAGATACCGTTTGCATCGATATCGAAGGTTACCTCAATCTGAGGAACACCACGACGAGCCGGAGCGATACCTGTCAAGTTGAACTGACCAATTGACTTGTTCTGAGCAGCCATCGGACGTTCACCCTGCAATACGTGGATAGTAACTTCTGTCTGGTTATCAGCCGCAGTAGAGAAGACTTCACTCTTCTTGCACGGAATAGTCGTGTTGGCATCGATCAACTTGGTCATTACACCACCCATTGTTTCAATACCCAATGTCAACGGAGTAACATCCAGCAATACGATGTTGCCTACACCAGCTTCTTTGTTCAATACGGCACCCTGAATACAAGCACCTACGGCTACTACTTCATCCGGATTTACACCCTTAGAAGGAACTTTGCCGAAGAAGTCTTCAACCAGTTTCTGTACAGCCGGGATACGTGAAGAACCACCAACCAAGATGACTTCATCGATATCTGCGTTGTTCAAACCAGCATCGCTCATGGCTTTCTTACATGGTTCAAGACAAGCTTGAATCAAGTTGTGAGCCAAAGCTTCGAATTTAGCACGAGTCAATGTCTTAACCAAGTGTTTAGGAACACCGGCTACCGGCATGATGTACGGCAGGTTGATTTCAGTTGATGTAGAAGAAGACAATTCAATCTTAGCTTTTTCAGCAGCCTCTTTCAAACGCTGCATAGCCATCGGATCAGTTGTCAAGTCAGCGCCTTCATCATTCTTGAATTCCTGTACCAACCAGTCGATGATAACCTGGTCGAAATCATCACCACCCAGGTGAGTATCACCGTTAGTTGACAAAACTTCGAATACACCGCCACCGAATTCCAGAATAGAGATATCGAATGTACCACCACCAAGGTCGAATACGGCAACCTTCATATCCTTGTTAGATTTGTCGACACCGTAAGCCAGAGCGGCAGCAGTCGGTTCGTTCACAATACGTTTTACATCCAGACCTGCAATCTGACCAGCTTCCTTAGTAGCCTGACGCTGAGAATCTGAGAAGTATGCCGGAACGGTGATGACAGCTTCTGTAACTTCCTGTCCCAGATAATCTTCGGCAGTCTTTTTCATTTTCTGAAGAATCATTGCTGAGATTTCCTGCGGAGTATACAGACGTCCGTCGATGTCTACACGCGGAGTATTATTATCGCCTCTTACTACTGAGTAAGGTACACGTGCAATTTCTTTCTGAACCTGATCGTAAGTTTCACCCATGAAACGTTTGATAGAATATACCGTACGTTTCGGGTTTGTGATAGCCTGACGTTTAGCAGGATCACCTACCTTACGTTCACCGCCGTCTACGAAACCTACTACTGAAGGAGTGGTACGTTTACCTTCGCTGTTGGCAATTACCACCGGTTCGTTACCTTCGAATACTGCAACACATGAGTTTGTTGTTCCTAAGTCAATACCAATAATCTTTCCCATAATTGTATCTATTTTATTTATTTTTTATTCAAGTTTACTCTGTAATGCCGAAGCATTACGCCCTATTTAAGACAAATGGTGTGCCAAAAAGCAAAAACGACAATTTGTCAGAAAAGCCTGACAGCCCCGGCAAGCTCTCCGCCAAAATTTACAGATAAAATGGCATGACATCATCCGTTTCGGCAGTTTCTTCCGAATCTATGCCAGATATTCTCTGGCACACGAGGAGAAAGCATAAAGAATATCCGCAGGTTTCAATCTACTTTTGTACAAAAGTTTTTGTTTTTTGTACAAAGACATCCGGTTTCTGTACAAAAACCGGCCAACTATTCCCGTTATTTTTTTGAAAGATCGAAACAATCGGTCTGTTTCTCCTTATTATTATATAAGCACTTCAGTTTACATTCCTTTTTCGGATCAGCTAGCACAAACTTAAAACGTCCAGCAACTGCCTCGCCACGAAATGAGCGTTTATTAAAAATAGAGCCTAATAGTTAAAACTCCTATATCTATGTTGTCTGAATAAGACTTTGAAAAGTATTTTCTTACATTTGTGTCTGCAATGAAAAAACGGAACTTGTTTATAGTAAGTATAATGTTACTGCTGGCGTTTCCTTTGGGCATTTCTGCACAAAAACAAGTAGTAAAAGGGCGTGTCGCTCTATCCGGCACTTCCCTGAAAGCCGATATTTTGCCATATGCCAACATCAGTTTGATGCAATTGCCCGATTCCACTTTTACACAGGGAACGGTAAGCGATGAACAAGGAAAGTTTATCTTCTCATTTTTGCGAAAGCCGACAGTCCGCTACCTGATAAAGGTATCGTACACGGGATGTACGTCCGTATATCAGTCTCTACCATCAAAGCCAGACACCATACAGTTGGGCACCATCAAGCTAAAAGACAACCCGTTACATCTGAAAGAAATTGTTGTAACAGCCCCGCTGAAACCCATGGAGCAAAAGGGAGATACCACCATTTACAACGCCGGTGCCTACCCTACTCCCGAAGGGGCTTATCTGGAAGAGCTGGTCAAGCGTATTCCGGGACTGACGTACGATTCTAAAGACCAGACAATCACGTACAACGGTCATACGATAAAGGAAATTACTGTCAACGGGAAAGATTTCTTTAAAGGCAACCAGCAGGTTGTACTGGAAAACCTTCCTGCCAAATTCATCAGCCAGTTGAAAGTATACGACAAGCCGACCAAAGAGGAAGAAGCTACAGGCATCAAATCGACAGAAAAGAATTATGTACTCAACCTTCAGACCAAAAAGGAAGTCAACAATGCACTGCTCTTATCTGCCGAAGCCGGATATGGTACGCACAAGAGGCGTGACATCAACGGGAAAATCATGCGTTTCAATGAAAGCGGTGATAATTTTATGGTCAACGGACAGTCTACCAACCGTTACTCTACTACGCCTTACGAAGGAAATATATCAAATACCGCAGGAGTCAGCATCACTAAAGTAAAAGATAAAATAGAGGTTTCAGGAAATCTCAGTTATTCGAACGACCGGAACGGCAGTGAATCGAGTTCCTATAGTGAACAATACATGACCACTGCCAACCAGTATGCTATCTCCGAGTCCAGCAGCCGAAGCAAAAGCAACCGGATAAACGGAAGTGCGGACGTTACCTGGAAGATAGATGACAAGACAACTTTCAATTTTTCCGGAACCGTCAACTCCAACAACAACAAAAGCAACAGCCAGAATCGGGAAGCTACATTCGACACCAATCCGGAAGTCGACACACAACGCCCGTTTGCCCAGTTTGAACAAACTGACCCGGCCACCCGCATCAACGACAGCAGGAGTCAATCACAGACGCAGGGCCGGAATATCAATTACAACTTCAGTACGAGCCTTATCCGAAAGCTGAATAAAAAAGGGAACAATATCAGCCTGAATTTTTCTACTTATCAGCAAACGGACAATACGAAATATTATACCTTGTCATCCACGGATTACTATCGGTTGCAAAACTTGACTGGAAAAGATTCTGTACTGTACCGTAACCAGTATCAGCACACGCCAGGCAAGGAACAGCAGTATACACTAAATCTGGCATATACACAGGTACTGACTGAAAAGTCACGCTTGCAGTTCTCCTATGGCTTCAACAGCAACAAAGAGAGGCTGAATAGCAATACCTACGATTTAAGTCCTTGGGAGGTTTCGGATATGCCTTTCGGAACATTGCCTGGAGGTTATGAATCAAACAATATCGACAGCCTGACCAGTCGCAGCAACAGCCGGACGACGGGACAAAATCTCTCCGTATTGTTCACATACAATGGTGAAGTATGGGGAGTGCGAAGCGCACTGACCGCTACTATTCAGAAGCGCACCATCGAAGAAAGTACAGGCAGCCAGCTGGCCGATACAACAATCAACTCACTGGAATGGAGACCCAACCTGACCATTACCTACCGGAGCGGCGATAACTATGGCATGATCAGCTACAACGGCAGCACCTCACAGCCTGCGTTGCGCGACTTAATTGCACCTACCGACTACAGTTCGCCTTTGAATGTCACTCGCAGCAATCCCAACCTTCACGCTTCGTATACACATTATATATATGCTATGTTCAGCAATTTCCGCAAGGGGGTCATGGTAGGACTGAACTGGAACCAGCAAATCAACGCAGTAACACGTGCCACCCTATATAATACAGAAACCGGAGGCAGGGAAACGTTTCCGGTCAACATCAATGGAAACTGGTACTTATCGGGGAATGCTTCCTACGACAAACGGCTCAATCAGTTCCGGATATACGTCATGGGGTCCGGTAACTTCAATCAGAACGTAAGTCTGATAAACGAAGGTTATGAAGACAATATGCCTCAACGAAGCAATACACATACTACCGGACTGAACAGTGACCTGAGATTGTCTTACCTGCCCTCGTGGGGAAACATCGATCTGAACGGGAAATGGACATTCTACCAGTCGAAAAACTCGCTACAGAACCGGAACACTTATACACGTGTCTATACACTGGGACTAGAAACTTCCGCCAACTTGCCCGGCGATTTCATTTTCCAGACCGATGCCAATTACCGTTTCCGTAACGGTACAGGCATCTCGGGCAACGATGACAATGAAATATTATGGAACGTCAAGCTTTCATGGAAATTCCTGAAAGAAAAACGAGCTGAGCTCTCCCTTTACTGGGCAGATATTTTGAACCAGCGAAAGAGTCTGACGCGCAGCGCCGGTGCTACAGGCTTCTATGAGTACTACGAACAACAGCTCAGAGGATATGTCATGGTTTCTCTGAAATACGAACTGAACAGCATGAACTAAAGATTTGCTCCAGCCAAAATAAAAAACCGATGTTCTTTCCCTCTACGGAAAACAACATCGGTTTTATCTCTATACAAAGCGATTATTACTCAGACAACTTATCGCCAGTGTTCTTTGTCAGCTTCATCACTTCTGTTCCTCCTTCATCGAGCAATGACAAAGATGATTTATCATCGTTCAACGTAAAGCTTGCCACTTTATTAAGAGCCTCCAGAATCGTTCTTTCCGTATCCATATCCGGACATGCCATCATGGTAGAAATCATCTGAGAGAATTTCAGCGAATTAGCCTTGTTGCCTTCTTGTGTAAACCCACCGTTTACAATGTTACAACTGGCATTTCCATGTACCGTTTTCTCCTCTACGTTGAATGCCAGGAAAGGAGTTTTTTCCTGTTTGCCCAATTCTGTACCATTCACCGACGAAATGATCCACTCACCTGCCAGGTCATTCACAGACACTTCAGGAACTTGCCGTTTTTCCAAACTGATGACTGTATTGCCATCGGCATCGGTCAAAGCCACGCCATCTGCTGTTTCCGCATAGCCGTTCACCTTATTCAATGCCCCAATCACCTTATTCTCAATATCCATATCCGGACACATCATACGAGATGTAGCCACTTGCGTAAAATGAATGATGCCCGGCTTCAGTGAATCCAACACCAAAGTTCCCATCATATTATTACATCCGGCATTACCATAAATACGCTTAGCTTCCACATCCATACCAATATAAGGCATATCACTTGTATTTATTTTTTCGCCATCTACGGCCACAATGTTCCACTCACCTGCCAAATCTATCTTCGGCATGTTCTTGCTACTGCTGCATCCAGTCATCGCCATCATCAAAGCTCCTGTACAAACAGCAGTTACTCCCCAAAACTTCGTCTTCATATCAGTCATATTTATATTAAAAAATTAAATCCATTAACTTAAAATATTACAAATCTCTTGCTTAAATAACAAAGATGGCATCAAATAGTTTACCAAAACCAACTTTATCTATTACAAAAATACGGATATAATCGGAATACTGCATGAGGTTTTAGAAAATTTCTTATCTTTGCATATTGAACGGTAACGTTTACCGGGCATTTAAGATTATAATTAAGATAAATGAGTAAAGTATTAATTATCGGTGCAGGCGGTGTAGGTACCGTTGTTGCACACAAAGTGGCTCAGCATCCTGAAGTATTCAGCGAAGTGATGATTGCCAGCCGCACCCAGTCAAAATGTGACGCGATTGTAAAAGCAATCGGTAATCCCAACATCAAAACCGCTAAGGTAGATGCAGACAATGTAGACGAACTGGTGGCTTTATTCAATGGTTTTAAACCCGAAATCGTTATTAACGTAGCTCTTCCTTATCAGGACCTGACCATCATGGAAGCTTGTCTGAAATCCGGCGTAAACTACCTGGATACGGCAAACTATGAGCCGAAAGACGAAGCTCACTTCGAATACAGTTGGCAATGGGCATACAAGAAACGCTTTGAGGAAGCTGGCCTGACCGCAATCTTGGGATGCGGATTCGACCCGGGAGTAAGTGGTGTCTATACGGCTTATGCTGCCAAACATCACTTCGATGAGATCCAATATCTGGATATCGTCGACTGTAATGCAGGAAACCATCATAAGGCATTTGCTACGAACTTCAATCCGGAGATCAATATCCGCGAAATTACCCAGAACGGACGTTATTATGAAAACGGCAAATGGATTACAACCAAACCGCTGGAATTTCATAAGGACTTGACTTACCCGAACATCGGTCCGCGTGACTCTTACCTGTTGTACCACGAGGAACTGGAATCATTGGTCAAGAATTTCCCGACCATCAAACGCGCACGCTTCTGGATGACGTTCGGACAGGAATACCTGACTCACCTGCGTGTCATTCAGGATATCGGTATGGCAAGTATCGAACCGATCAACTATAATGGAATGGAAATCGTTCCGTTGCAGTTCCTGAAAGCCGTATTGCCTAACCCGCAGGATCTGGGCGAGAACTACGATGGAGAAACTTCTATCGGTTGCCGTATCCGTGGCGTAAAAGATGGAAAAGAACATACTTATTATGTATATAACAACTGTTCACATCAGGCTGCTTACAAGGAAACAGGCATGCAGGGCGTAAGCTATACTACTGGAGTACCTGCCATGATTGGTGCCATGATGTTCCTGAAAGGCTTATGGAAACGTCCGGGTGTATGGAATGTAGAAGAATTCGATCCGGATCCGTTCATGGATGCTCTGAATAAATACGGACTGCCCTGGCACGAAGTATTCGATGGCGACCTCGAACTTTAATACTCTCTTTGGAAATCGCGGGTAATTTATTTTATCCGGTATGTATTTTATCTAATAAAAATTAAGAATGTGATGTAAGAAGTATACATCACATTCTTATAGTCTATTCCAGTTTTAGTCGGATTCCACCAGCAAAATCTGGATAAAGACATCTCATTCAATGATTTAAACAGAAACATTTTCCACTCTATCTATTTATGAATGTAGGAGATAAAGCCCCCGAAATATTAGGCCTAAACGAAAAAGGAGAAGAAATCCGTTTGAGCGATTACAAAGGGAAAAAAGTTGTTTTGTACTTTTATCCCAAAGATATGACTTTTGGTTGTACGGCACAAGCATGCAACCTGCGCGATAACTATACGGCACTCCGTGAGGCAGGATATGAAGTGATCGGCGTAAGCATCAACGATCAGAAATCACACCAGAAATTTATAGAAAAGAACAATCTTCCGTTTACCCTGATTGCTGATACAGAACAGAAACTGGTACAGGAATTCGGTGTATGGGGAGAGAAAAGCATGTATGGAAGAAAATACATGGGAACGTTCCGTACAACCTTCATCATCAATGAAGAAGGTATCATCGAACGGATTATTTCCCCAAAAGAAGTGAAAACCAAAGACCATGCTGCACAGATTTTGGGATAAATTTATTACTTTTATCCCTCAATCAATTCTTGACACATAAAACTATCAGATATGGCGAAAAAAGATGAATTAGCATTCGAAGGAGGAGTTGACACTCCCCAACCTAATAACAATAACAGTGAAAAACTGAAAGCCCTTCAAGCCGCAATGGACAAGATAGAAAAAAGCTTTGGAAAAGGCTCTATCATGAAAATGGGCGATAATCATGTGCAGGAGGTAGAAGTAATACCTACTGGCTCTATCGCACTCAATGCGGCACTTGGCGTAGGCGGCTACCCCAAAGGGCGTATTATAGAAATATATGGTCCGGAATCTTCCGGTAAGACGACTTTGGCCATCCATGCCATTGCCGAAGCACAAAAGGCAGGAGGTATTGCTGCCTTCATCGATGCCGAGCATGCATTCGACCGCTTTTATGCTGCCAAACTGGGCGTAGACATTGACAATCTGTGGATATCACAGCCCGACAACGGCGAACAGGCACTGGAAATAGCTGAACAGTTAATCCGCTCGTCTGCCATCGATATCATCGTGATCGACTCTGTTGCAGCCCTGACTCCAAAGGCTGAAATTGAAGGCGATATGGGAGACAACCGAGTAGGATTGCAGGCACGACTCATGTCACAAGCGCTGCGTAAGCTGACTTCCGCTATCAGCAAAACCAATACTACATGTATTTTCATCAACCAGTTGCGTGAAAAGATTGGTGTCATGTTCGGAAATCCCGAAACCACAACTGGAGGTAACGCCTTAAAATTCTATGCTTCTGTACGTCTGGATATCCGTAAAGGCCAGCCCATTAAAGATGGAGAGGAAGTCATCGGTAATCAGACTCGCGTAAAGGTGGTAAAGAACAAGGTAGCTCCCCCATTCAGAAAAGCAGAATTCGATATCATGTTCGGTGAAGGTATTTCCCGCAGCGGAGAAATCATAGACTTGGGAGCCGAACTGGGTATCATCAAGAAAAGCGGATCATGGTACAGCTACAACGATACCAAGCTGGGACAAGGACGCGATGCTGCCAAACAGTGTATTCAGGACAATCCTGAACTGGCAGAAGAACTGGAAGGATTGATCTTTGCAGCTCTAAAAGATAAAGAATAAATCAAGGAGGGTATATTATGAAATTAGCACGCACACTCCTCGCCGTCTGCTTATGCCTGACTGCGATAGCAGGATTTGCCCAAAAGGGACAAAACAATCCTCTCTTCCGTTTTGCGACGAAAGCTGAAGCACAGATGCTCATTACAGACATCGACCAGTATACCAACGGCTGGAATCAGTTTGACATTAACGTCCGGATGCAAACCAATGAAGGACGAAAATCACAACTACTGACACTGGCCATGAGTTGTGTACAGAACTGGAGCGATGCAGATAAGAAAAAGGTAACAAATGCTTTCAATGGAGTTATAGCTTCCATCAAAAAGCAAAAGCTCACCTTGCATTATCCCGATGAAATCGTTCTGATAAAGACGTCCATGCAGGAAGAAGGAGGAGCAGATGCCTATACGCGTAAAAACTGGATTGCGATAAACGAAAACGTACTGAATAACGCACAAGAAACACAGTTGAAATCGCTGGTAGCACACGAGCTGTTTCATATCCTTACCCGCTACGATCTGAATTTCAAAAAGGCAGTATACCAGACCATCGGATTTACGGTACTCGATCGTGAAATTATTTTTCCTACAGACCTCATGGAAAAACGAATTTCCAACCCGGACATCAGCCGTTACGACAGCTATGCGCCTTTTACCGTAAACGGTACCACTCAAAACTACACCATGGTAACCTATACCGACCGCCCATATGAAGGAGGCAATCTCTTCGATTATATGAAAACTGGACTTATACCTCTGAACGAACATTTCGTTCCGGTACAAGAAAACGGCAAGACAATCATTGTTCCCATCGAACAGGCAGAAGACTTTTACGAAAAAATCGGAAAGAATACGGAGTATGTTGTCAATCCGGAAGAGATTCTGGCTGACAATTTCGCTTCCCTCATCATGGAGAAAAAAGGGCTGCCCAATCCGGAGGTAATCGATCGTATCAGAGAAGTCTTGAAAAAATAAACTGAGATAAATCATAATTCTTCATATACCGGTTTTATGCGTTGTTCCATTCCCCCGGAACCACTGCATAAGACCGGTTTTTTAGTCTCCAAACTTACCAGAAAACCGTTTCTGATTTGTACAAAAAACTAAAATCTTTTGTACAAATCTTTTCAAAACATCGAGAGAAAATCCCCCAAAAGATACCGAGATTCCCTTCAAGTCCCGGCCTTCATCCGGTAAATAAGAAAAAAAATCAGGCTTTTTTGCCCTTCACGCCCTTCACATAAGACAAAAAGCAAGCTTTCTACCACAGAAACCTACCGATATTTTTACTTTCTCTAACACAATGTGAAGGGCGTGAAGGGCAAGTCGCAGGCATTTTTCACTGCCAGTATGACAAAATTTAGTATTTTTGCAGCAAATTTGCCTGTAGTCCCACTCGGGCACGAAATTTGTATGCGATACTCACGTATATTATACCAAAGAAAATAAGAAATAAAAACAGATAACATCATGACAACAAAAAATCATCATTCACAAGAAGAAAACGAAGTGCTGAAGGAGCAGCAGGAAAAAGCATCGGAACAGACCGAATCCCAAGCTCAGAACGCTCAGCACACTGAAGAAGAAAGTGAAGAACTCACTTCCGAACAGAAGTTAGAAAAAGAGCTGGAAGAGGCTAAAAAGACCATCGAAGAGCAAAAGGACAAATACTTGCGTCTTTCAGCAGAATTCGATAACTACCGTAAACGTACCATGAAAGAAAAAGCCGAACTGATCAAGAACGGCGGTGAGAAAGCTATCAGTGCTATCCTTCCGATTCTTGACGATTTGGAACGTGCTTTACAGAACATGCAGAAAGCTGACAATGTACAATCTATGTACGAAGGTTTGGATCTGATATTCCAAAAGTTCCACAAAGTTCTGGCACAGGAAGGGCTTCAGAAAATGGAACCTGTAGGCGAAACCTTCGATACCGACTACCACGAAGCAATCGCACTGGTACCGGCACCGGATGAAGCCCAGAAAGGAAAGGTTCTCGACTGCGTACAGACCGGATATAAATTGAACGACAAAGTAATCCGCCACGCAAAAGTTGTTGTAGCACAGTAATTCCTAAATCTCGTTGATTATGGCAAAAAGAGACTATTATGAAGTGCTGGGTGTCGACAAGTCAGCTTCAGCAGATGAAATAAAGAAAGCATACCGTAAAAAAGCCATTCAGTATCACCCCGACAGAAATCCGGGCGACAAGGAGGCAGAAGAAAAGTTCAAAGAAGCAGCCGAGGCTTACGAAGTCCTCAGCAACCCCGATAAACGTGCACGTTACGACCAGTTCGGACATGCCGGCGTAGACGGAGGAGCTGGTGCCGGAGGCTTCGGAGGATTTGGCGGACAAGGTATGTCTATGGATGATATTTTCTCTATGTTCGGCGATATCTTCGGCGGACATGGTGGTTTCGGTGGCTTTGGCGGAGGAGGTTCACAGCCCCGCCAGCGTAAGTTCCGTGGTTCGGACTTGCGTGTAAAGGTTAAACTGAACCTGAAAGATATCTCCACAGGAGTAGAGAAAAAGTTCAAACTCAAGAAATACGTACAGTGCTCACATTGCCATGGTACGGGAGCCGAAGGCGACGGCGGTGTAGAAACTTGTCCTACCTGTCACGGAACAGGAAGCGTTACACGCACCCAGCAGAGCATCTTCGGTATGATGCAAACTCAGACCGTTTGTCCTCAGTGCGGCGGTGAAGGTAAAATCATCAAAAACAAATGTAAGGAATGCGGCGGCGAAGGCATCGTATACGGTGAAGAAGTAGTCAGCGTCAAGATTCCTGCCGGTGTAGCCGAAGGCATGCAGGTTACCATCAACGGTAAAGGTAATGCCGGAAAGCACAACGGTGTACCGGGTGACTTGCTGGTTCTCATCGAAGAAGAAAAGCATCCGGAGTTGATTCGTGATGAAAGCGACCTGATTTATAACCTGCTACTGAGCGTTCCGACAGCTGCTTTGGGAGGTACCGTAGAAATACCTACTATCGACGGAAAAGCCAAGATCAAGATTGAGGCGGGTACTCAGCCGGGTAAGGTTCTCCGTCTGCGTGGTAAGGGATTACCAAACATCAACAGTTACGGCTACAACACCGGAACAGGCGACCTGCTGGTCAACGTCAGCGTATACATTCCGGAGAAACTGACCAAAGAAGAACGTCAGGCGCTCGAAAAATGGCAGGAATCAGAAAGCTTCAAGCCCAACATCAGCCTGAAAGAGAAGATTTTCAAGAAATTCAGAAGTCTGTTCGATTAAGCATCGGACACTTCCTCCCCGATAAAAAAAGGGTACAGCAAGGCAACTATATACCAAAAAGTTGTCGTGTTGTACCCTTTTTTCTTATAAATCAGCGTTAATCTGCGTTAATCTCTGTTGCAGCCCGAACGGCACTTTCCAAAATTCCGTATCTTTGATACGAGCCATTACAAAAAATTTAAACAGATGAAATCATTATACATTCTACTATTAGTTGCTATCTTGTCCCCACTCACTGCTGTTGCGCAAACGGAAAACCAGCAAAACATAGCAGCCACTGAAACAGAAGCTCCAGCTGCCTCCCCAACGGAAACCGCGCTCACCGTAGCCAAAGACAGCCTGAGCGTTCCCCTTTCCTCCCCCATTCCGCAGCCGAGATTTGTCGCCCCTTTCGGTATGTACGGCATTACCCCGTTCGATTATGGCTATGCTACGTGGCAGCTCCATAAAGGATTCAACGCTTCCATCGGTCTGAACCTGACCTTCAGCCCCAGCCGGTATGCCCCTTCGGGAGTAGGATTCGGACAGGATGCCGCCTTCATGTACGCTGTTCCCGTGACCGACCGTCTCAGTGTAGCCGGAGGACTTTATGCCAGTAACATGGACTGGGGATTCCTTCGATACCATACAGTAGGTATTGCCGGAGTGGCGGCCTATAAACTGACCGACCGAATCAGCATCTACGCCTACGGAAACAAATCTTTCAACCCCAAACGCTCTCCCTACTATTATCCCCTTCCTAACTATGCCCCCGACCGCATAGGCGGCATGATCAACTTCAAGGTGGGCGAAAGCAGCTCGTTCAGCATAGGCATAGAGGGCAGAAAAAATGATTATCCGTGGTGGTACTGATCAATATGTCGATAAATAAATTAACTTTGCATAGTTAAAAATATCATAAGCGCAATGACATATCAGGAAACTCTCACATACTTATACAATAGCGCTCCCTTGTTCCAGCATGTAGGAAAGGCAGCATACAAAGAAGGATTAGAAAACACACTGGCACTCGATGAATACTTCGGACACCCCCACCGCAAATTCCGCACCATTCATGTAGCGGGCACCAATGGGAAAGGCTCCTGCTCGCACACCCTGGCCGCCATACTTCAGTCGGCAGGCTACCGCGTAGGACTTTATACCTCTCCTCATCTGGTCGACTTCCGCGAACGCATCCGCATCAACGGAGTCCCCGTTTCACAAGCATTCGTTGTCGATTTTGTAGAAAAGCACCGTTCTTTCTTCGAACCCCTTCATCCTTCCTTCTTCGAACTGGCTACCGCCATGGCATTTCACTATTTTGCCAGTCAGCAAGTCGACGTAGCCGTCATCGAAGTCGGGCTGGGCGGGCGACTGGATTGCACCAATATCATTCATCCTGACCTGTGCCTCATCACCAACATCAGCTTCGACCATGTACAGTTCTTAGGAAATACCTTAGCCAAGATAGCAGGTGAGAAAGCAGGCATCATCAAACCCTCCGTACCCGTCGTTATCGGCGAGACCACTCCTGAAACCAAACCCGTGTTCCTCCAGAAGGCAGCCGAAGTACATGCCCCCATCTACTTTGCCGAAGAAGAACATCCACTGTTGAGCGCCTCACACGACGAAGCGGGAAACTATGTCTATCAGACTACCCGTTACCACAATCTGAAAGGCGAATTAGGCGGACTTTGTCAGGAAAAGAATACCAATACACTGCTTACTGCCCTCCCCCTGCTCGAACAGCAAGGCTACCATATAACCGAAACTGATATCCGAAACGGATTCGCCCACGTATGCGAACTGACCGGTCTGATGGGACGCTGGCAGAAACTCTCCAGCCACCCTGCTATCGTATGCGACACGGGACACAATGTAGGAGGCATCCAGTACATCGTCAAACAACTGTCCTTCCAGAAATACAAGCAGCTCCACATCGTCATCGGAATGGTAAACGACAAAGACATCAGCGGCGTACTTGCCATGTTGCCCAAAGATGCCCAATATTATTTCACCCGTGCCAGCGTACAGCGTGCTCTGCCCGCCGAGAAAGTCAAAGAACTGGCAAACTCATACGGACTGTCGGGCGAGGCCTATCCCGATGTCAAAACAGCAGTCGAAGCCGCACAGAAGCAAGCCGGTGCCGACGACTTCATATTTGTAGGCGGAAGCAGTTTTATCGTTGCCGATTTGCTTTCTACCTGCTTCCCGAGCGAATAAAATAACAGATTTGTTTGTGTATTTTGAATAAAATCTTTTTATTTGCACACATATTATACCTATAATAAAGATAACAATATAGAATCCAAAACATGAATAACACATTTTATTACGAAAATAACCTTTGCGGCCTGAAAAGAGCCGACTTCCAGAAGAACATCGGAGGCAAGGAAACCGATTTATTTATCCTGAGAAATGACAATGGTGCAGAAATGGCAGTTACCAATTACGGAGGTGCTCTCCTTGCCATCATGGTACCCGACAAGAACGGCAAGCTGGCCAATGTAGTACAAGGCCATGACAACATCGAAAGCGTAATCAACAGTCCGGAACCCTTCCTCAGCACCCTGGTTGGCCGTTACGGCAACCGCATCGCCAAAGGAAGCTTCCTGCTCGACGGAAAAGAATACAAACTCACCATCAACAATGGACCCAATTCATTACACGGAGGACCGACAGGTTTTCATGCACGCGTATGGGATGCCGAACAGACCAGCAAGCAGAGCCTGAAGCTCCATTACCTCTCGGCCGACGGTGAAGAAGGATTTCCCGGGAACCTCGATGTCACTGTGGTATATACCTTTACCAACCAGAATGAATTTATCATAACCTATACGGCAACGACCGACAAACGTACAATTGTCAATCTTACTCACCACGCATTTTTCAGTCTTTCCGGTCTGGCAACTCCTACCGCCAGCGTAGAAAACAATATAGTCACTCTCAACGCCGACTTCTACACTCCTATGGATGAAGTATCTATCCCTACAGGAGAGATTCTGAAAGTAGAAGGAACTCCAATGGATTTCCGTACCCCACACACCGTAGGCAGCCGCATCAACGAACCATTCCAGCAGTTGGTATACGGAGCCGGATACGACCACTGCTATGTCATCAACAAGCGTGAAGCAGGAACACTTGTCTTTGCAGCCAAATGTGTTGAACCAACAAGCGGACGTACACTGGAAGTTTATACCACAGAACCGGGTGTACAAGTATATACAGCCAACTGGCACAGCGGTTTTGCTGGCTGGCACGGAGCTACTTTCCCTGCCCGCAGCGCCATCTGCTTCGAAGCACAGCACTTCCCCGACACTCCCAATAAGGGACATTTCCCGTCGGCAGCCCTCAACCCTGGCGAAGTTTACCATCAGGTAACCGTCTATAAGTTCGGGACTGAAAAATAAAATTCAACTACCAAGAAAACTAACCTAATTTATTAACCCAATATTTTTCAATTAAACCATGAATCAACAAAAACAGAATGGCAATCTCATCGCAATTATTACGATGTTTTTTCTTTTTGCGATGATCTCTTTTGTAACCAACCTTGCCGCACCATTCGGAACAATCTGGAAGAACCAGTACGCCGGTGCAAACACCCTCGGTATGATGGGAAACATGATGAACTTCCTTGCATACCTGTTTATGGGTATTCCTGCCGGAAACATGCTTGTAAAGATTGGTTATAAGAAAACTGCCCTTATCGCCATGGCAGTCGGCTTTTTAGGCCTGTTAACCCAGTACATCTCCAGCCTTGTGGGCGCCGATGTAGATGTATTTGCAATGGGTGAATATTACATCAAGTTGAACTTTATCATCTACCTGCTGGGAGCGTTCATCTGCGGTTTCTCAGTATGTATGTTGAATACAGTTGTAAACCCGATGCTGAACATGTTAGGTGGAGGTGGTAACAAAGGAAACCAGCTCATTCAGGCAGGTGGTGCCCTGAACTCCCTGTCAGGAACCCTGACTCCGCTTTTCGTAGGTGTGCTGATTGGTAGCGTGACTCCCCAGACAGCCATGAGCGATGTAGCTCCGCTGCTCTTCATCGCTATGGGTGTATTCATCCTTACCTTCATCATCATTTCATTTGTATCCATTCCGGAACCCCACTTGCGCAAAGGCAAAGTAGAGAAAGAAAAATTCTCTCACAGCCCGTGGAGCTTCCGCCACACCGTACTGGGCGTTATCGGTATCTTCATCTATGTAGGTATTGAAGTAGGTATCCCGGGAACATTGAACTTCTACCTGGCCGACTCCAGCGAAAAAGGTGCCGGTCTGCTCACCGACGGTGCAGCTATCGGTGGAGCCATTGCTGCAATCTACTGGTTGCTCATGCTGGTAGGCCGTCTGGCAAGTAGCGTTATCAGCGGTAAAGTATCCAGCCGTGTACAGCTTATCGTTGTATCAACCGTTGCTATCTGTTTTATCCTTATAGCCATCTTCACTCCGAAAGAAGTAACCGTTTCCATGCCGGGCTATAGTGCCGACAATGGTTTCCAGATGGCATCCGTACCTTTAAGCGCCCTGTTCCTCGTACTCTGCGGACTCTGCACCTCAGTCATGTGGGGAGGTATCTTCAACCTGGCAGTAGAAGGACTCGGCAAATACACCGCACAGGCTTCCGGTATCTTCATGATGATGGTAGTAGGTGGTGGTATCCTGCCGCTGTTACAGCAGTTCATCTCCGACTCAGCCGGCTACATGAACAGCTACTGGCTCATCATCGCCATGTTGGCATACCTGCTGTTCTACGGATTGATCGGTTGCAAGAATGTAAACAAGGATATCCCTGTAGATTGATAGACTGATATAACTAGAACAACAATATTAACCTTTAAAGCTTATACCATTATGGATATAGAATATGTAAGAAGCCGTTTCATCAAACACTTCGACGGCACAACGGGAAGCATTTATACTTCTCCGGGACGTATCAACCTGATTGGAGAACATACCGACTATAACGGCGGTTTTGTTTTCCCCGGAGCAGTAGATAAAGGTATCATGGCAGAAATCAAACCCAACGGAAAAGATAAAGTCTGTGCCTATTCCATCGACCTGAAGGACTATGTAGAATTTGGTCTGAACGAAGAAGATGCCCCCAAAGCAAGCTGGGCACGCTATATATTCGGTGTATGCCGCGAAATGATCAAGCGCGGAGTAGACGTAAAAGGCTTCAATACCGCTTTTGCAGGCGATGTACCCCTGGGAGCCGGAATGTCTTCTTCAGCTGCCCTCGAGTCGACTTACGCATTTGCCCTGAACGACCTGTTCGGCGACAACAAGGTCGACAAGTTCGAACTCGCCAAAGTAGGTCAGGCTACCGAACACAACTATTGCGGTGTGAACTGCGGTATCATGGACCAGTTTGCATCTGTATTCGGCAAGGAAGGCAGCCTGATGCGTCTTGACTGCCGTTCACTGGAATACCAGTACTTCCCCTTCCGTCCGGAAGGCTACCGTCTGGTACTGGTAGACTCAGTTGTTAAGCACGAACTCGCATCTTCAGCCTACAACAAGCGCCGCCAAAGCTGCGAAAACGTAGTGGCAGCCCTCCAGAAGAAATACCCGCAAGTAGAATTCCTGCGCGACTGCACCCTCGACATGCTGAACGAAGTAAAGGCAGAAGTTAGCGAAGAAGACTACAAACGTGCTGAATACGTCATCGAAGAAATCCAGCGTGTACTCGACGTATGCGACGCTCTGGAACGCAACGACTACGAAACTGTAGGACAGAAGATGTACGAAACCCACCACGGTATGAGCAAACTGTACGAAGTAAGCTGCGAAGAACTCGACTACTTGAACGACATTGCTTTCGATTGCGGCGTAACCGGTTCACGCGTTATGGGAGGCGGTTTCGGCGGCTGCACCATCAACCTGGTAAAGAACGAACTCTACGAAACATTCATCATCACAGCCAAGGAACGTTTCAAAGAGAAATTCGGACGCAGCCCGAAAGTATACGATGTGGTGATCAGCGACGGTTCACACAAAGTCTGCTAATTAATCGTTTTTAACTCATAAAATATTTCCGTGAGAGTCCTGCGGGATTCTCCGGAAATTTGTACAAAACATTTTATTTTTTGTACAAAAAAAATAAAAAGCTCTCCACGTTTTTTCCCGAACGTGGAGAGCTTTTTTTTATCCTTACATAACATTTCCCCACCACCTCCACTTTTCTTTACGAAAATCCAGCCAGTAAAAAAAGAGGACACAAGCAAAGAGAAACCAAAGAAATCCTAAAAACCACAAAAACTACCCGTTTTTATATAGTTTTTGAATAAAAATTCCTAACTTTGTACCCGAAGTTGTACATCCGTGCGGCTGTGGGAGCCTTGCGCTCCTAGACGGAAGCAAGATGCCACAATCTTCTATTTATGGCATAACTATCTGCTTCATAGCAATATACAGACTATGGAGGAGAAGAGAATATATGCCCTTATGAATAACAACCCCCTCAAAAAGGAATCCCAAAGAACATGAAAGGAGAAAAAGAGGAAAGACGTCTATGGCTGCCCCTGCAAACCATCTACAACAAGGAATTACAGGTAGCCGAATTTCTCCGAGAACAAGAAATCGAGTATTACATCCCCATGATGTACGAAGCGCGCGACCTCCCCAGCGGAGAGTGCGAGCACGTTTTGGTGCCCGCCATTCACAATCTGCTCTTCATACATCGCGAATACGACAAGGACTGGTGCTACAAATTGTTGCAGACCTCTCCCTACCCTCTGTATTTTCTAAAAAAAGAACGAGACGGCCGAGAATACTGTACCATTTCCGAAAAAGAGATGAACAATTTTATGCGTGCCACCGACCCCCGTATTCAGGGCACACGCTTTATTGATCCACAAAAACTGAAAGACAAAGAAGGCATGCCGGTACGCATCATCAAGAAAGGCCCCCTTTTCGGCATCACCGGCAAACTCATGCGCTACGGCAGTCGCCATTATGTAGCCATCGAAATGCCTCAGAGCACCGCCCTGCTGAAAGTCAGCTACACCTGGTGCGAATTCGTCTCCGAATAAATTTTATTACAGACAAATAGCTCATTATTCATAGATCGGTACAAACCCTCTGGCGTACCGATACCACTATTTGTGTTCCATGCCCGAAACTTCAAAAATATTGCTTTTACGCAATGTCACAGGAAAGTAGCAACATGCACACCTTACATTATTTAAGCAACTTCTCTCGAAACCAAGCATGAAGTTGCCCATACTGTGGCATTATTAACAGCTTACTAGTAAATATTTATTTATATCTAATTTGACAAAATGATTATTGCCGTAGATTTCGACGGAACCATCGTCGAACACAAGTACCCTTCCATCGGGAAGGAGATTCCTTTTGCCATTGAAACATTGAAGAAACTGCAGGCCGAACGCCACAAGCTGATTCTGTGGAGCGTACGCGAAGGACGTCTGCTGGACGAAGCCGTACAGTTCTGCCGTGAGCGCGGACTGGAATTCTATGCCATCAACCGCGACTATCCCGAAGAGGAAAAGGGACAGAACAACCACTATTCGCGCAAGTTGAAGGCAGACGTCTTTATCGACGACCGCAACCTGGGCGGACTGCCCGACTGGGGAACCATCTACGAAATGGTACGCAACAAGCTTTCCTATGAAGACCTGATGCACAAGTACGAACAGGAATACGAACCCGAAAAGCCCAAAGGCTTCTTTGCCCGTCTGATGGGAAAATAATCACCGAATACAAATCTACAAACATATCTATCTTATGAAATTCAAAGCATTCACACTGATACTGGTACTACTGGCAGGACTGTCGGGATGTACCTCCTACAAGAATGTACCTTACCTGCAGAACCCGGAAGCGGTCAACAACTACGGAAAAGAGATTCCACTCTACGATGCCAAGATCATGCCCAAGGATCTGCTCAGTATCACAATCAATACCACCGACCCGCAGGCAGCGGCTCCCTTCAACCTGACTGTACAGACTCCACTGAACGCGGCACTGACTAACATCAATACAACCACGCAGCCCACGCTGCAGCAATATCTGGTAAACAACGACGGAGAGATAGACTTCCCCGTACTGGGACGCCTCAAGGTAGGCGGACTCACCAAGAATCAGGCGGAAGATCTGATACGCGAAGGACTGAAGCCCTATCTCAAGGAAACACCCATCGTGACCGTGCGCATGGCGAACTACAAGATTTCCGTACTGGGCGAAGTGAACCGTCCGGGTACCTTCACCGTCAGCAACGAAAAAGTGAACGTGCTGGAAGCCCTTGCCATGGCAGGCGACATGACCGTGTACGGTGTACGCGACAATGTGAAGCTGATCCGTGAAGATGCTACGGGCAAGCGCGAGATCATGCTGCTCGACCTCACCAAGAGTGACCTGATACTCTCGCCCTACTTCTACCTGCAGCAGAACGACATCCTCTATGTCACCCCGAACAAGACCAAGGCAAAGAACTCCGACATCGGTAATACAACTACTACTGTTATCTCGGCAACGTCTATTCTGGTATCCATTGCCAGCTTGCTAGTCAACATTTTACGATAATCTTTCCACAAAACAAGAATATACAGCAAACATCATGACAGAAGAACAGAATCTGAACAACGAACAGCAGCACGAAGAAAGCATCAACCTGTATGCCATCTTCTTTAAATACCTTGCTTACTGGCCCTGGTTTGTGGCAAGCGTCCTTGTCTGCCTCATCCTCGCCTTTGCGTACCTGCGCTATCAGGCACCCGTGTACAACGTAACCTCTGCCGTACTCATCAAGGAAGACGACTCCAGCAAGCGCGGCATGGGAGCTGCCGGAGGAGCCCTCGAAGCCATGCAGAGCCTGAGCGGACTTTCCATGAGCAACAACTTCGACAACGAAGTGGAAATCCTGAAAAGCCGCACCCTCATCCGCAAGGTGGTAACCCAATTGGGACTCTATACCTCTGTGGCAAAGGACCGTATGCTGGGCTATAATATTCCGCTGTACCAGAGCTCTCCTATCAATGTATACATGTCGCCCGAAGAGGCTGAAAAGCTGGAAGCCGGTGCCCGCCTGAAACTGACCTACACCCCTGAAGGCAAGCTGAAGGTAAAGGCCACCTATACCCTCGATGAGGAAGAGCAGAAAACAGAAAAGACTTTCGACAAGCTTCCTGCCGTATTCCCCACCCCTGCCGGTGTGTTCAGCTTTACGGCAAACGACTCCATCCTGAACGAATGGAAAAAGCAGGAAAGCGGTGATATCCGCCTGACAGCCTATGTAGGCTCCCCTACAGCCGTGGCAAAGTCATACGGTGAAAATCTGACGGTAGAATCCGCCTCGAAAACCACTACCATTGCCCAGATAGCCGTAAAGAATACCGACAAGCAGCGCGCTGCCGACTTCATCAACTGCCTGGTAGCCTTCTACAACCAGGATGCCAACGACGAGAAGAACGAGGTGGCACAGAAAACCGCCGACTTCATCGAAGACCGTATCGGCATCATCAACCAGGAGCTGGGCAGCACCGAAACCCAGCTGGCTGACTTCAAGCAGAAATCGGGACTGACCGACCTGACCAGCGACGCCCAACTGGCCCTGCAGGAAAACTCCAAGTACGAACAGATGCGCATCGAGAACCAGACCCAAATCCGTCTGGTAGAGTTCCTGCGCGACTATATCAACAATCCTGCCAACGAACAGGAGGTGATTCCTTCCAACGTAGGCTTGCAGGACCAGAACCTGAGTTCGGTCATCGACCAGTACAACAACATGCTCATCGAACGCAAGCGGCTGCTCCGCACCTCGAGTGAAAACAACCCAGCCGTGGTGAACATGAATACCGGTATCGAGGCGATGCGTCACAACGTACAGACTACCGTGGCTAGTGTACTGAAAGGACTCCAGATTACCCGTGCCGACATCGACCGTCAGGCACGCAAGTTCGAGGGACGTATCAGCAGTGCCCCTCAACAGGAAAAGGAGTTTCTCACCATCTCCCGCCAGCAAGAAATCAAGGCACAGCTCTATATCATGCTGCTGCAGAAGCGTGAGGAAAACGCCATCACCCTGGCTGCCACTGCTACCAACGGACGCATCATCGAGGAAGCACAGGCTGACAAAGATCCGGTATCGCCGAAAAAGAAAATCATCGCCCTTGCCGCCCTTATCCTCGGGCTGGGCATTCCGGTGGGTATCGTCTACCTGCGCGACCTGCTGAAATACAAGATAGAAAACCGGGAAGACGTGGAAAAACTGACCGACGTATCCATCCTGGCAGAACTACCTCGTTGCAAAAAGCCGGAGCACGGTGCCATCGTGGTGCGCGAGAACAAGAACGATATCATGGAAGAAACCTTCCGCGGCCTGCGTACCAACCTGCTGTTCATGCTGGAAAAGAGTCAGAAAGTGATTCTCTTCTCCTCTACCCAGCCGGGTGAAGGTAAATCGTTTGTGGCAGGAAACACCGCCGTAAGTCTTGCTTTCTTGGGTAAGAAGGTCATCGTGGTAGGTATGGATATCCGTAAGCCCAGTCTGAACAAGGTGTTCAACCTGAGCCGCCGTGCCGAAGGTATCACCAACTACCTGAGTGATCCCGAACATGTGAAGCTGACTGACATGATCCAGCGTTCGGACATCAGTCCCAACCTCGACATCCTGCCGGGTGGACCGGTACCTCCCAACCCGACCGAACTGGTGGCGCGCACCGTACTGGATGACGCCATCAACCAATTGAAGGAACTTTACGACTATGTGATTCTCGATACCGCACCTATCGGTATGGTAACCGATACCGCCATCATTGGCCGTGTAGCGGATATCTGTGTATATGTATGCCGTGCCGACGTAACTCCAAAAGCCGGCTACCGCTACATCAATGTGCTGCGTGACGAGCATAAGTTCCCGAAACTGGCTACCGTCATTAATGACATCGACATGAGCAAACGCAAGAACAGCTACGGCTACGGTTACGGTGCCAAGTATGGTTACGGTAAGGGCTATGGTTACGGTTATGGTTATGGATATGGATTCGATGGTCAAAACAATAATAAGAATCAACAGAAAAAATAAGGCAAAGCGTTACCTGATTATTTACAGGAAGTACGAACATAAGCACAAGTTTAATTAACAGAAACCGTACTTTCCTGTGGAACTTTATACTATAAATAATGAGCAATACGACAGAAAACAATAAGCGAATAGCCAAGAATACATTACTGCTCTATTTCCGTATGCTATTCTTAATGGCAGTCAGTCTTTACACTTCACGTGTAGTACTCAATGCCTTAGGAGTAGAAGATTTCGGTATTTACAATGTAGTGGGTGGAGTTGTAGCCATGTTTTCCGTTCTATCAGGATCGCTTTCTGCCGCCATCAGTCGTTTTATTACATACGAATTAGGAAAAGGGAATCAGGAAAATCTGAATAAAATATTTTCATCAGCAGTTACTATTCAGCTTATACTGTCAGGAATTATCATTTTATTAGCCGAAACAATAGGTATGTGGTTCTTGAATGCTAAAATGAACATACCTGAAGTGAGAATGGAAGCAGCGAACTGGGTATTCCAATTTTCTATTCTTACATTTGCTATCAACCTGATAAGCATACCCTATAATGCCAGCATTATTGCCCATGAAAAGATGTCAGCATTTGCTTATATCAGTATATTAGAGGCTGTAGGAAAACTAACCATCGCATACCTCATTACCATCGCTCCAATAGATAAGCTGATATTTTATGCCATCCTGATGTGCGTAGTAGCACTTGTGGTACGCTTTACCTACGGCAACTATTGCAAACGACATTTTAGTGAATGCACTTACCATTTCGTATGGGACAAACAACTATTAAAACAAATGTTTGGTTTTGCCGGATGGAATTTTATCGGTGCATCATCGGCTGTGCTTCGCGACCAAGGTGGAAACGTGGTAATTAATTTATTTTGCGGACCAGCTGTTAATGCAGCCAGAGGAATCGCTTCCCAAGTAAATAATGCAGTAAATCAGTTTGTTGTAAACTTTATGACAGCACTCAATCCGCAGATAACCAAATCGTACGCAGCAGGAAATAAGGAGTACATGATGACTCTAATTTTTCAAGGAGCGCGTCTCTCCTTTTATATGCTTCTTCTACTATCATTACCCATATTGGTAAATACACATTATATCTTGGTATTATGGCTAAAAATAGTCCCTGAACATGCAGTTTTTTTTGTACAACTGATTTTAATATTTGCTTTGAGCGAATCTATTTCACAACCATTAATTACGGCCATGCTTGCTACTGGAAAAATACGTAATTACCAAATAATCGTAGGTGGTTTGCAAATGATGAATTTACCGATATCGTATATACTCTTGCGATTAGGCTACTTTCCTGAGGTTGTTATTGTAATAGCAATCTGCATCTCACAATGTTGTCTGGCTGCTCGTTTAATCTTATTGAGAGGAATGATTGGCCTCTCCATAACCAAATATCTGAAAAATGTTTATTTGAACATTATTATTGTTAGCATAATAGCCGTTATTCTTCCCTTGATTAGTGCATACTACATTAAAGAATCATTTATCAACTTTATTCTTATTAGCCTCATTGCTATTATTTGTACGCTTAGCAGTATTTATTTTATCGGCTGCAACAATCAAGAAAAAGAGTTCATCCACCAAAAATTAGGTACAATAAAATCTAAAATCACTCGAAAATGATACAAATAACCAACAAAGCAGATTGCTGTGGATGTACTGCTTGCGCAAGCGTTTGTGCGCATCACGCAATTAGTATGGAACCAGATGCATTAGGATTTCTATATCCCAAAGTTGACACAAAAAAATGTACCAATTGTGGACTTTGCGAAAAAGTATGTGCTTTTCACGCTAATTATGATAAAAGTTTAAATCTCCCTGAACCTCAAATCTACGCTGCCCGTCATAAGGATATGCACGAAATAGAGACAAGTAGAAGTGGAGCTGCCTTTATCGCTATTTCTGATTATGTTTTGGAGCAAGGAGGTGTCGTATATGGTGTTGGATATACTGATCATTTTCGAGTAGTACATAAACGAGCAACTAACAAAAAGGAGCGTGATGAATTTAAGGGCTCAAAATATGTACAGAGCGATTTAATGGATATATTTCCCAAAGTAAAAGAAGATTTAAAGCAAGGGTTAATGGTCTTATTTTCTGGAACTCCCTGCCAAACAGCTGGATTAGCCTCTTATATAGGTAAGAAATTAAGAGAAAAATTAATCCTAGTAGATATTGTCTGTCATGGAGTGCCCGCTCCCTACGTTTGGCGAGATTATCTCACATACATAGAAAAAAAATATAAACAAAAAATTATAAAGGTAAATTTCAGAGATAAATCGCGTATTGGGTGGAATGGACATATTGAATCATTTATATTCCAAAATGGAAGTAAAAAGGAATTTAACGCTTATAGAATACTTTTTTATCAACACCTAATGTTGCGCCCATCATGTGGAAAATGCCATTATACTAATTTCAATCGTCCATCAGATTTTACCATAGCTGATTACTGGGGGTGGGAAAAATTATCTAAAACATTTAATGCTGACAATAAAGGCTGTTCATTAATTATTATAAATACCTCAAAAGGTCAATACTTATTCGATAAAAGCAAGAATAGACTAAACTTAATCAAGACAACTAAAGAATTATGTATTCAACCTAATTTAATAAAACCTTCATCCATAGATCCTAAATCTGTTATCTTCGAGGAAAAATATATCAAATACGGTTTTAAAGGTATTAAAACATACACAAATATCGGTTTAATCAATAAGCTAAAAATATTTTTATATAAGATTAAAAAGAAAATAGAGAAAATAATTCTTAATAAAAGAAATTTTAACCTATTCTCAAATTAAAGATTGTCTATTCCAAGCATATACATTTCAAAAATATAGTAAATTCATTCTTTATTATGAACGAACTTATACATAAAAAAAAATATTGGATATTACTTTTTTTAGTTAGCTTTAATTTCTTTTCTTTTATCTATATACCAATTCCAATAAACTTCTCAAAAGTTATAATATGTATAATAGGTTTTATTGGTTTATTTTACGCTGTAAAAAGAAAAATACCGGCTAAAACTGGTTTTATAATATCTTTTATCTTCCTCATATTATCTTGTCTATCATCTTATTTTTATAGAAACCAAAATATCATAAATACCTTCTTTGCCTCCTATATTATCGTAGGTTTTTTATGGTATTTCTATTTTTATAAATGTAAACTACAAATCAACGTAGCTGAACAAACTATAGCATGGTTGGCCATTGTTTACTCAATAAGTTATATAATTCAATACTCAATATATCCAACTTTACTCTTTGATTTACCAACCGAATATTATACCAATTTGAAGAATTCAAGACTACGCATAGATGGATCTATTTTAGGAAGTTTAGGCTATTTCTTTTTCTTATGTAAAGGTTTAACTACTCAAAAAAAACGAATAAACTTTATCTTTGCATTTATTTGCTTTTTAGTTATCTTCCTCATGGGATTCAGAACTATGATTCTTAGTTCTATCATTGCAACCTTTTTTATGATTATATATATATATAAGATTTCAACCAAATCTATATATGTACTCTTATGTCTTTTTATAGCCTCATTAATTATAATAAATACAGATTATGGACAAGTTATTATAGAAGGCATGATAGAACGCCAACAATCCGATAATTTTTCAAATGAAGATTACGTTAGATACATTGGATTGAACTATTACGTAAATGAACATTTTAATACTACTATAGAAATGTTACTTGGGAGTGGTATGCCATACCATAATTCTCCTATAGAGAAATTAAATGCCATACTAGAAGAAACAGGTATAAGGTGGAATGACTGGGGAATAATGGGTTTATCTTTCAATGTAGGTATAATAACAATTGGAGCTATTATAATAGTTCTCATTAAAATGATGATAAAAAGAATTGATAAAAAATACATATATTTAAATTGTTGGCTTTTATATATCCTACTATGTTCTATATTAACCGCAGAATTTATTAGACATGGACATACACTTATTATAGCATTAGTACTATATATGATTTCTATTTTACCAAAACAAATAAAAATTAAATCAAGATGAGAATAGCTATACTAACATTTCATAACACAAACAATTATGGTGCAATGCTTCAGGCTTATGCCTTATCGCAATATTTTATAAAGGAAGGAAATGCAGTATATATAGTTGACTATAATCCAATGTTTCTGATTAAAAAAAAATATTTGAAAACAAGCGTTATTACGGCATTAAAGCAATTCGTGAAATACATTATATTACATAATGTCAAAAAGAAAAAAGAATACTTATTTCATAGATTTTCTAAAGAACATTTTAATCTAATATCAATACAAGACATAAACTCTGTTGACAAAATCTTTATAGGTAGTGATCAGGTTCTATGTACCCAATTAACCAATTTTGACAATATATATGCAGGGGCCGGTTTTGATAATAAAAAAACAGCTTTTTATGCAGCAAGTTGCGGAAATATTTCCAATATCAACCAAGAAACAATAGATTATTACAAAAACAACCTCTATCGATTTAAAAATATATCTATTAGAGAAAAGAAGTCATGTGATTACATATCAAAATTACTAAATAAAGATTGTGAGCATGTTTTAGATCCTACATTACTAATAAGTAATGACGTATTTCAATCTATACACAAATTACCCGACATAAAAGATTATATTCTTGTATATGACGCAGTTAAACCTGAAATCTATGATTTTGCAAAATCAATGGCTCTTAAAGAAAAACGTAAATTAATCGCTATATCTTGCGATATAGCAATTCATAATCGTAAAAACTTAATTCAGGCTGCATCAATAGAAGAATTTTTAGGATATTTTGCTAATGCTCATATGGTTATTTCCAGTTCTTTCCACGGTTGTGCTATAGCTATATCATATAAAAAAAAATTAGTATGTGTCAATACAGGACAATTATCTAATCGTTCACTTGAATTACTAAAATTATTAGGTATAGAGAAAAACTTTTATACAATAGGGAGTAACGAAGCTATAAATGCAACTATAAACTATAATCTCGTCTATAACAAACTTGAAAAATATCAAGAACGATCTAAAAAATTCATAGAAAAATGCTTAAAAGAATAGCTATAATAATAGGAAAGCAATTTCCCATTCCTCCCGTTAATGGAGGTGCTATAGAACAATTACTTTATAATCTTATAAAGGAAAATGAACTGCATGATGATTTTAAATTAATAGTATACTCACCATATAATAAAGAGGCAGAATCAATTTCTTTATCATTAAAAAATAGTAAAATTATATATATAAAGACTGATAAATTCCATGCAAGAGTAAAGGATATTATTGGAGGAGTCATAAATAGAATTTGCAAAAGGTTTTATTATTTTGGAAATACATATATAAACAAAATTTCAAAAGACCTTAAAAATTATTCTCCTGATATAATAATTGTACCTAATATAGCTATATATACAATAAAACTCAAAAAAAAATTTTCCACCGTCCCAATAATATTACACTATCATAATATTCCTAAGCCATTACCTACAAACTTTCTAAATAGAAAAGTTTTACTAAGCATAAATCATTTTTGGGGAATTAGTAAATTTATCTGTAATGAAATTAATAAATATGGTAATAAGTATGGAATCCCAACAAATTCATCAATTTTTTACAATTGTTTTGATTCCAATGACCCTCTTTATGACACACCAATTACTGAAGTTCAAAAAAAAATTATTGCCCATAAATATAAACTAAACCTTAATAATAAATTCATAATTTATGCAGGACGAGTTCAACCCTATAAAGGTGTTAAGGAACTAATTGAAGCATTTATTGCAACTTCACTTTCAAATTATAATTTAATAATAGCTGGAAGTTCGTTTTTTAAAGGTAGTAAAGATGACGATTACATGATATCAATCAAAGAACTTTGTAAAAATAACAACAATATTATATTCACAGGATACATTAAACACTCTGAATTGCTTCTTTTATATCATTTATCAAATTTTGCAGTTATCCCGTCACTTTGGGAAGAGCCATTTGCACTTACATGCTTGGAGCCCATGGCTTGTGCAAAACCTGTGATAATCAGCGATTCTGGAGGCATGATCGAAGTACCAGACAAAGAATCCAGCATTATAGTAAAAAGAAATGCTGACTTCATTCCAAATTTAACTTTGGCAATTAATAAATTAGCTAAAGATGAAAAATTATGTATCAAAATGGGAAAAGCCGCATATAACAGAAGTAGATTATTCACATCTGATATTTACTATAAACAATTCAAGAATCTTATAAATAACGAATAATTGCTTAAGTGTAGTAAGCATCCAATTTTGACGTATTGCCTCAAAGAATAAAAAATATGACCTTCGCTACTGTAACAAAAATATTAAAAGTATGTACAGCAGTAGTGATTTTGAATTATTCGGTTAAGCGAGAGAAAAGAAAATTGATTTACTTTTCAGAGCGGAAGAATAATCAAAGATTAAAGGCTGTTCATCCGCTACAAGGCGGAAGCAATGCCACGGAAGAGTATGATACAAGGATACAAGACATCTAATAGTACCGGTACAAGTAGAAGAACAACCGGAAACGGAGGCCAATCTCCAAAAGGAAGTGTTCACTTCTCCTACTCCGGAAAGAAAGGAGAATGCGGAACCCTGTCCTGTAAGGATGATTGATGATAGACATCCGTATGACAAACTGAATACGGATACAGCAACGAAACTTAACCTACCATAATTTGAGAAATCTGATGGATTTCTATTGTCATATCTAAATAGGGAGCGATAGTAAGCATCCAATTTTGACGTATTTCCTCAAATAATAAAAAATATGACCTTCGCTGCTGTAACAAAAAATATTAAAAGTATGTACAGCAGCAGTGATTTTGAAAGGCTGTTCATCCGCTACAAGGCGGAAGCAATACCACGGAAGAGTATGATACAAGGATACAAGACATCAAATACTACCGGTACAAGTAGAAGGACAACCAGAAACGAATACACAATCCTCAAAGGAAGTGTCCTCTTCTCCTACTTCGGAAAGAAAGGAGAATACGGAACCCTGTCCTGTAAGGATGATGATAGACATCCGTATGACAAACGGAATAAGGATACAGCAACGAAACTTGACCTACCGGAACTTGAAAAGTCTGATAGAGAAACTGGAGGGACTATGCTGAATGTTACAGGAATGAACAGATTCTACTATCTGCGCAATTTTCATGATATGCGTTGTAAATATGAACGGGTACTATCCATCATTCACCAGCAGCTGAACCGAAAGCCACAGGAAGATGAAGTTTTCATTGTCATGTCCAAAATCTGTTTGCTCATCTGAACGATGGTGACTATGACATAGACAATTCTATAGCAGAACGTTTCATCTATCCGCTGGCGGGTGAACGTGAAAACTCTCTGTCTTTGTTAACAACCATATCTCGGTGGCCTATCATACGCTGCTGTTAACATGCCGAATGAACTGGCTATCCGCTTTGGAATATCTGAAAATATCCTTCCACAAAATTTTCAAAGGGAGAAAGGATTATGAAAATCTCCTGCCTATGACAATCGGAATTAATACTAACAAATATTAATAATCACGTTCAATTTTTGATTTTTTTATAGGAAACTGCTGAAAAGCGGCTTTCCCTATACTACACGTCAAAATTGGACGCTAACTTTTATAATTTACTCTTTATATTTTATTACCATGGAACATATATTTCTTTTGGTTTTGTATCGGAAGATTCCTAAATAAAAACTTTAATCGTTTATTTAACTATTCAATACGAAAAAAATATGAATATTTTATTTTTACACAGAATTTGGCCTTCATATGGTGGAGGAGAGACTGTCACCAAATGTCTTGCCAATGAATTAACAGAACGTGGCTATAATATTCACATATTATATTTTAAAAAATCTACAAAAAAAAATGAAGATTCTGATGTGAATAGTAAAATAACCCAGACATTAATTCCCAATGTTTCTTTCAATGAAACCTCTAAAGAATTTTTCGTAAATAAAAAGGAAGCTAAATATGTAAGCAAATTTACAATTGAATATATATTAAAAAATAAAATTGATTTCATAATAAACCAGTGGTGGCCAATAGAATTTCTGAATAACGTAAGAAACCAAACAAATGCGAAAATTATAAAATGCCTACACATGGATCCTGATACAAAAAGAGTTTTTCATTTTAACGGAGCTTTTGGCCTATTGTTTAAAATCATATTACCATCCTATCGATATATTGAGAGAAAAAAACATATATACTCTTTAGATAAATATATTAATCACTCTGATTTGCTTATTTTCCTTTCTCCATCATTTTTAAATTTTTATCGTTTACAGAAAGGGAATAAGAAGAATATAGTTCTAAAAACTGATTTTGTTTATAACCCTCTTGTTTATAATATTGATAGCCCAATCAATATAAGGCAAAAAGAAAATATAGTATTATTTGTTGGTCGTTTATTAGAAAAGCACAAACAATTATCTCGTATATTATATGCATGGAAAAAGATTGAAATCCAAAATGATCATAATAATTGGAAACTTATTATTGTCGGTGATGGTCCTAGTAAAGAGTTATACCAACAACTATCCCAAAAATTGGGCTTAAAAAAAATAGAATTTACGGGTTATCAAAACCCTTTACAATATTATCAAAAAGCATCAATATTTGTAATGTCATCAGCTTATGAAGGTTTTCCTATGACATTAGTAGAATCCTTACAAAATTCAGTTGTACCAATAGTAATGGACACATATTCATCACTACACGATATTATTACTAATAATGTAAATGGAATAATAGTACCCAATGGTAATATAAAAGCTTTCTCCGATGCTATTTATAGTTTAATTATAAACAATAAAAAAAGGGAACAAATGGCGACTTTAGGATATGATAGTTGTAAAAAATACCATATAAAAACAATAGTAGACAAATGGGAAGATATTTTTCACAAAATAAAATAGCCATTAATCTTAACCCATCTAATACACAAATTTAATGAGTAAATACCAATCACATAATGAAAAAACTTTATTTCTTTCCTTCTGAGCCTTTATCAGGATATCAAAATCCATATTGCAAAAATTTCAAAGAATCCATATCCAAGTACTATAAAGTGCTAGATATGCAAAAGAGTAGTAAAGTAAAAAGAATGTTTACCTTACTTATAAATTCATTTTATGCTGATATCATTATTTTTAATTGGTTAGAAAGTATTCCATTTTTCCCTTATGGGAAAATTCAATTCTATATTAATATAATAGCTTTACAAATAATAAAAATACGAAAATGTAAAATAGTAATGATGTTTCATAATTTATCACCCCATACAAGCAATAATTGGCAATCAAAATATCTTATGAAATGGCTATTTTCAAATGCTACAATAATTGTAACACATTCAAAAGAAGCAGAAATGGTAGCAAAAAATAAGACGAAGAAACCTATATATTTTATTACACATCCAATAAATAACATAAAGGTAGTAAACTATGAGACAAATAAAGATATTGACATTTTCATTTGGGGAACAGTATCAAAATACAAAGGAATATATGAATTTATTTCATTACCATTTATACAAAATTCTCCGTTAAAAATATATATACTTGGAAAGAGTCAAGATAAAATTTTAGAAAGACTAATAAAATCAGCTTGTAACCATCATATACATTACGACAATCGTAAAGCAAATTTTAATGAAATAGCATTTTATTGTCAAAACAGCAAATATGTTTTATTTCCTTATATCGGTAATAGTATTTCTAGTTCTGGAGCATTAATTGATACCCTATTATTAAAAGGAACTCCTATTGGACCTAATCGCGGCGCTTTTAAAGATCTATCAGAAGAAGGACTTTGTTTCGTTTACAATGATTACACAGAACTAAAAAATGTATTAAATGAAACAAGAAAAATAGACGAATCTAAAAGAATGGAATTCCTCAATAAACATTCATGGGAAAACTTTGCCTATTTCCTTAGCACTTTACTTAAATAAATATGTAAGCGTCCAATTTTGACGTATTGCCTCAAAGAATAAAAAATATGACCTTCGCTACTGTAACAAAAATATTATAAGTATGTACAGCAGCAGTGATTTTGAATTATTCGGATAAGCGAGAGAAAAGGAA
>ERZ857521.1053-NODE-1053-length-36326-cov-20.523283_pt1 | contig 36326 bp, 27 predicted proteins | sample MGYA00519701_ERZ857521 | MGnify/ENA primary metagenome ERZ857521 (study PRJEB31778, sample SAMEA3449346) | human gut metagenome | biome: human gut; feature: human-associated habitat; material: faeces | place: United Kingdom | collected 2010/2012 ...
CTTCCGCCGGATCTTTGCAGGGTGGGAAAAACGAGTGCCGTTTTGCAGAGGTCTCATGTTATGAGAAAGACATTATTGATAACCATTATTGCAGCGTTCATGGGCTCGGGTCTGGTGTCATGTGTCACGTCCCGTCCGCACCATGGGCCACGCTGGGAGAATCCAAGACACCCCAGACCACCAAAGAAGAAAAAGCCGAAGAAAAAAAGGCCGAAACCTCCTGTTCCTCCCAAGGACGATCATCGGACTTTCCACGACTGGCATTAGTTAGCATTATTAATATGGAAAGAGACAGACCGCTATGCAGTAGCATTCCGGTCTGTCTCTTTTATGTTGTCCGATATATGTATTGTAGCCTTCCGTTTACAGGTAATACGGAAATGAGGAGGAAATATATGCAATTCCTCGGACTTGTCGTGCCTGATCGGGGATAAAGTTTATGGCGCGGACAGAATAGTCTGCCCGCGCCATATATCAGTCTTTCCAGATGGGATGGATTCCAGGTGAACTGTTCCCGTTAACATTCACGCCACAGTCATCGTCGCCCCATACGTTGGTGTTGGCCGATCCTGCAAGCAGGTGCTCACAGCTGGTCATGTGTACAACGGTCACCTCTGGTGTTACATATATTTGCTTTTTCATATTATTTACTTGTTTGCTGTTATTAATTTGGAAATGGATGCTTTATTACTGTTTATTTGTTGACGAGCACTTTCTTTCCTTTCACCACATACACACCGGGCTGCATGCTGATGCGTGTGGTACCCTTGCCCACGTGGTGATTCTGTGAGCGTCCGTCGATGGTGGATATTGTCACGGTGCGCTGTCTGTCGGATGTGACGATGATGCCTCCATCGCTTCCGCTCACGTTCAGGCCCTTGTCGTCATCATTGCTGCCTACGCCCGTGATGCCGGTGGTTGTCTCGTCTTCCATTACGTCGCCGTTGAGCGAGAAGGCCATCATGGCAGCAGCTGCCGGTGTCCGTGGCTCGAAGTAAGCCTCAAACTGGCGGATAGCTACGAGGTTCTCGTCCTCGTTGGAGTTCTCGCTCCATCTGTAGAACGAGCCTCCGTCGCGGCTCATCACATAGTAGTCGGACGGCAGCTCTGTGGCATAGGGATAGGGCATCATGTCCACATTCAGGTTGCCCGATTCGTAGTTGGGCGTGTAGAAGTCCTGTACCAGTTTCTGGCCTCCTACGAGTGTCGGGCCGACGAATGTCAGGGGCTGTCCGATGAGGCTCACCGTGCCGGCATCGGGTACGGAGATGATGTAGCTGTGTCCTGCCTGAATGGTGTCGACATCGGAGGTGAAGTTGAGCGTGCCTGAGCTGTTCTCCATCTCACGCAGCCAGAAGTCACCCGACTTGTTGCCGGTGGCCCATTCCACCTGACGGCCGTTGCCTTTCTGTATGCGGTAGACCTTGAACGGCAGGGCGAGCGTCTCCCATCCGTAGCCCTTCGTACTACCGCCATTGGAGATCACGCGGTCGAAGGTGCGGGTGTAGGTGAGCTTGATGTTATCGAAGGTCATCTGCTCGAGATTCTTCAGTGTCACGCCGTGCTGGATATCCAGCACACCACCGTTGTAAGCATAAGCATGGGGAGCAGCTTTCTCCTGGGCTCACGCTCAGTGCTGCATCGTACATGAGTTGCGCCAGGCCGTTCTCACCTTTTATAATAGTATAATTGTAGTCTTTGGGAGATTCATGATACTTCATGACCGTGGTCATGGCCGTAGCCATACAGCCCATAGGCCAGTCATTGTGAGTTTGTTCAAAATAAACATCGTTGTAATCTCCCTTCTGTTGTAGGGTTGTGTCCGTTTTCAGATACACTTGTGTCTGCGCTGAGACAGTCCATACAAATGATAGCAAAATTGCAATAGCGGTAAAAAATCTTTTCATTCCAATTGCGTTTAATCTTGAAACAATCTTTTAATCTAGGAGGTTCGTTCCCTCCATGTTGATGATAAGGGCTATTTAGGGTTGGGATGCGTGTGATACTCACGCCCCCTCTTGTTTATTTATGGAAGGTTCAATGCATAAAGGACATTGAAAGGATGGGCGATCTTAGGAAAATGTTTCGAATGGTGACGGCGTCGGACAAATGACGGGGCATCAGCATTTTGGTATGATCTCCACTTGCAAAAATAATGCTATATTTATGAAAGACAGACAGTCTTTGTATTTTTTATAAATTTTATTCAGATTGTAGAAATTTTCCTTGCTAATAGAGCTTTTATTGATAAGTAGAGTTGTCAATATGTTGATAATGAGGGCAATAATCTGGTGGCATACCGGTCCTGTATCGGTATCGTGTGTCAGGGAGCTCTACTGTTTCTTAGGCATTTTTATTTTGAGGAGGAACAGAGGTAGAATTTTTGCATGTCGGTGTATATGGAAGAATCCTTTGTCTAGAAGTGAGGTAATGAAAAGATGCAATGCAGCCGGGAAAAGTAGGCTACATTGCATATAGTTTAGGCGTATGAGTGCATTCCTCCAAGAAAATAGTTAACTCCAAAATAAGTCATGAGTAACGTGAGAAAGGCCCCAGTAATAAATAAATGGTAGCCTATAGGGCGTTTTAGAAATGGTAAGGTGTTGTCATGGAGTGCAATGGCATAGACCATCAATGTTATGAGTCCCCATACCTCTTTGGCATCCCAGTTCCAATAAGAGCCCCATGATACATTAGCCCATACGGCACCTATAAATATGCCTATGGCGAGCATGACAACGGCAGGGTAAAGCATCAGGCGTGACAACAGCGCCAACGATTCTATACGGATATTTCCGACGGAATGAAGTCTGCCATATATAAGGTATGTGCTAATGGCCGTTATACCGCAAAGAAAAGTCAACGAGAGAAGAGCAAACGACATCATGATGACCGATACGTGGATACCAAGTAGTGGCGAAGCAAGCACAGGCATGACATGAGTTATGTGGGGATCCATTTGGCTTATGTGTGACACAAGCAGGAAAAATCCCGACATCAGAAGACTGAAAGGTATGGCTATGCGGAAACGGCTGTAGAGGATAAGTCCGAAAAGCATTATAAACCATGCCATTACGAGCATTGTTTCGTATCCGTTGGCCATAGGAATACGGCCACTAGCTATCCAGCGTAGAATTAGACATACAGTTAGTCCCAAGAACGACAACAGTGAAACAACAACGGGCATAGCGTGCTGTATCTTGTATGGCTTCTGTATGGGGTGTGTATTTATCCATTGATATAATGGCCGGATGGCGGTGAAGATAAGTATCAGCAGTCCCATCAGTAGATTGGCCATAGAGAGCACAGTGGTAAAAGGAATGGAATTATAGATGCGTTCTGATTGGGTTTGTATGGTTGATGGCAGCGATGAGCCGGCATTCTGCAACTGATATATTTGCATTTTGTCAACGATGTGATCTATGGCAGGGTAGTTTCCGGTCTTTACGTTGGTATATATTAGTGAGAATATATTTTGTATATATGCGCGTCGTGCAGTCCCTACTATGCTGTCAGTCAATGCATCAGTGGGTGCATACCACACCGTCTTGCTGTGAGTGGTAATGGGAAATATTTTTAATAGGGTGCCACGTCGAAGGTTCATTACCATCATCAGGCGATCGTCGAGATCGGCAGCCTGTTTGTGGAATGCATCGGCACTTCCTTGATAGTATTCCTGTATATATGGGCCGAGAATATATCCGCCCATGTCACGATTGAAAAAAGTGTTGATCGAGCAGTAGCGAGGTAGTTGCAGACAGTCGCTTAAAGGGCCTTCTTTCACTTTGAAGATTGGCTCTCCACACCATTCGTCTCCCCAAAAGATGAATCCGGTAAGTACTTGCTCGGCTGTGTAGCCTTTGTAACTGTCATGTCCATATAGCTTTCTGGTGAAGTCGATGGCTAGGGTTTGAAGTGGGCATATGCGGTTGTCGTATACCACATATAGTTGTCCAATCTTTTCAGCTGTATGCTCTGGTAGTACATAGGCCGCTTGGGCACCCATGTTGGTGCTGACGGTCATAATCAGTATGAGAGCTCCTCTTTTGAGTAGTGGGCTACGTAATAGACGTCGATAGGATGCATGGGGATCGGCAAGCACCCAAATTAGTGATATCAGTAGCAGAGCATATCCGGCATAGGTCAGTGGAATGCCGTAGGGATCGCTGTTTATGGTAAGTATGCTGCCGGCCATATCACGGTCGTAAGACGTTTGGCAGAAACGCACTGAACGATAAGAGCAGATATTGTTCATCGACACTTCGTGATGAGTTTCTTGTCCATTATCGATGATGGTGAGGTAGGACACATAGTCGGCCTCTGCAGCAGTGCCAGTATGATATTTGATGTCAAACCGGTCAAGTCTTAAAGTAAAAGGTAATGTCCGCTCATGGCTTCCATGCTGTTGGTCGTCTGTGGTGAATGTATTGACGGCTTCTCCACATCGCAGATGTATGGTACCATGAATGGCTGATAAGTGGGTGGTTAGAGCGCCGGTAAGAATGAGTAGCAAAGCGCCATGAAGCATAAGGATAGAGAGTCGGCGCAGACGTCGTCTGACGATGTAGGCGATACTTGTCGTGGCTAACAGGATCCATAGTGCTGTAAACCATGGTGAGCCGTAGATGATGGTATGGGTGATTTCGGAACCGCAACTTTTTTCGATAAATGTAGCAGTACCCATACACATCACGACAAGTATATATAATGTGAAAAGGATTTTACGTAGCATCAGATTAAAAATCTTGTTCTTGGAATAAATTATTTGTTATTATATGGAGAGTTATATGGAAATTGCGGGAGACGTTTTTTCATATATGGAAATACGATCTCCCGCAACATTTTTTGACCCTCCGTTAGTTCAGAAGTAGTATACGGTGTTATATGGGTGTACGGAACAATGTCAGATAGATTGTAGGAACTTTACTACGGCATCACGGTCGGCTTTGGGCAGTTCATAGAATTTCTTCGCCGACCAGTAGGCATCGCTTTCTTTACTGTAGGCGTGCCACATGATGGCCTCCACCTCATTGCGGGCACGGCAGTCGTGTAGCCGGTCTTGTGCTCCGGTATTGATAAGTGACAGGCCACGGCCCCATAATGGAGTGGTGCGGCACCATGAGTTGTGGATGTCATTGATCATGTGTAGCCGGTGCTGTATGAAATCGGAGTAGGGAAAGATTTTCTGATGAGGATATTTAGGTAGTGGTTTACCTTTTATCACATCAGGGGTCCAGTAGTTGTCGTCACCTGTCGTCCACGACGGGCGGTGACAGCTGGCACAGCCCATCTGCATGAATAGTTCCTTACCACGTTGTACATCTGCATCGTTTAAATTTCGGGCACGTGGAATGGCTAGTCCTCGATGCCATACCATAAAGGCATAAAAGTTGTCCGTGGACATTTCCGCATCAAACTTATGCCACGTATTATCAAACTGGTTAGTCGACGGATCGAGCAGGTTTCTCACGGCATCAGCAATGCCGTTATCAGTGCCGTCGGCATAGTAAGGTGATGAGGGATTGCTCTTGATGGAGTTGATTACCTCTTTATTGGAGGCCATAGCTTCTGCCCATGCCTTGGTAGTGTAAAGATTAGGACGGTCGGGACGCGAAACGTTGGTAATGTTCCAGATGGCATTGGCACCGGGACCATCCTGCAATGAAGCACGTGTGAGGGCATAGGTGAATCGTTTGACCATACCTTGTACAGGTGTTCCGTCTGCTAGTGCGCCGGGCGAGGTCCACGAAGAATAGAATGCTGATGATGCCCAGTCGTTGGCGCCCTTGTCCCACATGGCCGGATTGAGACTGGCTCCTGCCGCTGCTTCTGTGGCATACTGCTTCTTGAGCGAGTCTTCTGGAATGGCATCGATTAGTCCTGTACCAATAATACCGATAGTCGATTCTAGGCGCACTTCGAAGTCAGAAGGCTGTGGGGTGGTGTTGAAGGCAGTTTGAGGGATGGTTACCTCAGGATAGATAAGTTCATATTTTTCACCGTCCGGGAATTGCAGGGGCAGACCACTTTCCATTGCTGTCACTGTATGCCAACTGATGTTTATTTGGTTTTCATCTATAGGGGGCAAGAATGGTGATGTCGCCTGAGTCTGCGGCATGCCCGTGACTTCACTGATATAGGCTCCATCGTTGCTTCCGGGAACATCTGGGTGATAGACAACGAGGAGATATCCATTACCATAGGTATTGGCATGATAGTCGTCTTGACGTTTGCCGTGACCATAACCGGGATGGCAGTCAATGCATGAGCTGCGTACCGAAGCTGGGCCGAGGCCATTGAAAGGAGGCGTGTTGGTGTTGTAGTTGCGTTCGAAGAAGGATTCTCCAAGATTGAATTCCTTGACCAATCCTTGCTCTTCCACAGCTTTTGTCTCGTCTTCATAACATCCGGCTGTCACATTGTCGGTAGTACCAAGACTGCCTCCCGGATACCATTCTTCGGCAGTGAAATTACCGACTGCCTTACCGATATATTCTGTGTCACCCATATTCTCTGATGGTGATAATGAACTGACGGAATCGTCTTTACAGGCTGTGAGAGGTAGACATAGGCATACTGACAGTGTGAATATATTTAAAGGGTATGATTTCATAATAGTTTATTTTATTAGTACGAATAGAGTCGGAAAATTGTGCTCTGATCCATTCGGAGCCTTTTAACAGCACAATTCCCGACGTATGTTAATTAGTTATTTGCAATCCATTGGGAAGCTCGACTTAGGTTGCTGTCAAGATTCTGAATTGCATCGATAGCAGTCTTTACATAGTCTGCGGTAGGATTGTCGCCGAACTCTACACCGGTGGCGATGCAGGCGTCAAGAGCGTTAAATGCTTCCTGTAGGCTGGTTTCAAGTTCGGAAGCTATCGTGGGGTTGTATTTTTTAAGATAACCCATGAGCGAATTATCTTTAGTGAGGTCGTTATCGACGTTTCCATAGAGCGAGTGTTGAATACTCAGGATATTATCTTTGAAATCATAGAAGGAGCGGTGGCTGTAGGGCGATTCGATGTAATTGGGATCGGAACCATTGTAGGCATTACCCATCTTCTGTGAGTACACTTCATTAGATATATTTTGGCATCCACTTGTCAAAATGGTGCTAGCTACCTGCCTCCATGTGGTGTATGTGCTGCCTGCCTGGCCGGCTATCAGCATGTTTTCGCCATAGGTAAGCTGCCCGCTACCCACAGTGTATTGCAACTCACATTCGTCGATGACACGTGTCTTTTGTTCTTGGGGCGCATCGGGATTCCATGCTACATTGAGTTGATAGCAACGGTCGCGCAGGTCTCCGGCTACTGCCGTAGCATAGATGAGTTCTTCGCGTCCGGAGATATTTGCTCCGTATAAAGAAATAAGGTCGGGATCATTACCGAGCAATGACTTGACATCTCGATTTTGCCCATTGCGGAAGATGATGAATTCAATACCATGAAATCCGAGCAGTTCTTGCCCTAGTTTGTTAGCGGCATAGGCGATGCCTTCGTTTCCGTTGTCGAGTTGTGCGATCTTGTCGCTGTTTTTCAGCTCGGTCACCAGACCGTCAAGATCAAGGGGCCATGTATCGATATGAGGGTCAATACCGAAGTCAGTAGCTGCACCGTACAGAAAAGCTTCTGTCTCCTCCCAATAACTACGGGCTTCGAGAAAAGTAGAGCAAATTTGGTCGATATCATTTTGTGAGACACTGCTTGGATCGGCTTTGAACTTTTCTTTCACAGCGTTGAGCTGTTCGTATAATAGACCGGTCTGTGTAGCAAGGTTGCCATAGGTAGGGTAAATGACATTGTTGACATAGTCTGTTGAAGCACTTTTGAGAAGCGTTTCTTTTTCTGACAAAGTGTTGTTTGGGCTGTCGGTCACATCATCATCGCTACACGATGAGAATGTCACTGTCATTAAGATGCCCATTACTAGGAGTACGGGAAGTTTAAAATACTTTTTCATAAATGATTTTTTTATTATTAATAGTTTGTAAGTAATCGTTTTTGTAGTAAGTTGTCATTATAGGAAAAATCCTTGATAGGCTATTCCTATTGAGACAGATGGTTCGTCGTTGTAAATGGGTTTTAAGAAACGATGTGAATATTCTGCCTTGACAGCTATTTGTGGGAGTGGATAGTAGTTGATACCCGCGGCAATACGGTGGCGGTTGGTATAGGAATATTCTGGTTGACTGTGTTCAGGTATATAGGAGTCGTAATACTCGTAACGTCCGAAAAGGTAGAATTTCTGTCGGTTGTTTCTCAGTTTGACAAATTGTGAGAAAACATCATATCCGGCTTCAATGCCTAGGGCAACGGCATTCTTTCCTACGCGTGATTTCTTAGCTGGTGATCCGCTGGCTGTTGCGTTGATCTTTGCTTCGCTTATCTTGGCAGCATCGCTAAGATAGCCATAGTCTGCGTTGGCACGGACGATCCAGTTAGCTCTGTTGAATGTAAGATCGAAGGCACCGACGGCTACAATGCCTTTTACTTTATCGTAAGTCTTTCCTTCGCCTTCTTTATCGTTGGGGAAGGTGTTGTGCATGGAACGTCCGTAATAGCCACTTATACCAAAACGTACACCTTGCAGGGCATAGTAGTCAAGTCGTCCGGCAAATCCGTATTTGTTGGCCACTTTGAATTCGAAAGGTGAGCCTGCACCACCTTGGATCCAGTGATCACGGTCGAAGAGAAATGCATCCAGTCCAGCAACGAGTTGGACCTCATAGCGTAGCCGCTCTGTTCGTCCCCAGAAGCTGATGCCTGTATCATGCCAGGTACAAGGCAGAATAGTACCTTCGCCTTCGGGACGGTAGACAGTAAAGAAATTGAGTGGCTCGTGGTAGGCATTGGTAAGCCCTACGGGTACGACGAAATGTCCGATGCGGATATTTGCCCATGAAGCGAATGATTTTTGTATCCAGAGCTGTTCCAGTTCTACTTCACCGCCTTTCTCAGTCTCCTGTTCCCATTCGCCGGCTTCTTCAAATTCTTGTTCTATGGCACCGCCTGATCCACCGTGTTCAAATTCTATCTCACTCGACATGGTCCAACCTTTACCGAAATTATAACTCAGATAGATAACGGCATGAGGAATGTCAAATCGACCGTGTCCCGGGTCGTCTTTATGTTGAGACGGGTTGGAATACCGGTAGACATTGTCGCTGTAAAAATTGCGAGTTAGAGCGATGTCCGCATAACCTCCTATACTAAGCTTGTGACCACCGGCGTGTCCGTAAACACTGTCGACAGCTGATGTCTGAGCCGTTGATGTACTTGCAGAAAAGAATAAAACGGTTGTACAGACGGATAATAATGATATAAATCTGCTCATCTTAGTGTAAAATTTAATTTGACAATGCAAAATTACGATAAGTTGAAATGGTTAGCAATACTTAAAAATCGGCAAAAAACATTATGTCTTGAGGTGATATATACTGATAAGTGAGTATACATAAAAGGAATATTAATGGTTGGAAGTACGTACGTCGAGATAGCGAAACTATTAAGGGGAGAAGGAAATTTATTTCTATGAGGCCATAACAGGTCTTTAGGGAGAGATGCAGATATAAGAGGTGTAGGGATGGAGATGATGGTAAAGTCTTGTTTGGGTATAAATATTTTGTAGAGTTACCCTTGTAAGGAGGTCAATTGTACGATGCGTGTGTTTTTTCTGCGTGAAGAAGGCATGTGTTTGCGTATATTTTAGTAATTTCGCAGGAAAAACGATAATCACCATGCTTACATCCGAAGAAAAGAATGCGATCATTGCGCTGATCCGCCGTCAGGTGGTGCCTGCCATTGGATGCACCGAACCGATAGCAGTGGCGCTTTGTGTGGCCAAGGCCAAGGAGATGCTCGGCGTGTTGCCTGAGAAAATAGAAGTGAGCCTCAGTGCCAATATCCTTAAGAATGCCATGGGCGTGGGTATTCCCGGCACCGGCATGACCGGCCTGCCGATAGCCATTGCCCTTGGTGCGCTGATCGGACGGTCGGAACTGGAGCTGGAGGTGCTTCAGGACTGCAACCGGGCAGCCGTGGAGGAAGGTAAGAAATATATAGCGGAAGGCCGCATCCGCATCCGGCTGAAGGAAGACGCGCCCGACAAATTGTATATTGCGGCGATCTGTCAGGCCGACGGTCACGAGGCGGAGGCACGCATAGCTACAGGCCATACCCATTTCGTCTATCTGCGCAAGGATGACAAGGTGGAGATGGATCATCCCATCCACTCCACGGAGGATGAGGAGGAGGACGAGGTAGCGCTGACGCTCCGTAAGGTGTACGACTTTGCCACTGAGACCGATGTCGAAGATCTTCACTTCATCCTTGAGGCCAAGAAGATGAATGAGGAGGCTGCCGCCGATGGCCTGCGCGAGAACTTCGGTCATCAGCTGGGCAAGACATTGTGCAGTCCCCTCGGTCGTGGCATCATGGGTGAGGGTATCTTCTCGAAAGTATTGTCGGCAACGAGTTGCGCCTGCGATGCTCGTATGGCCGGTGCCATGATCCCCGTGATGAGCAATAGCGGCAGTGGCAATCAGGGCATCTGCGCCACAATGCCTGTCGTGGTGTTTGCGGAGGAGAACCATAATACGGAGGAGGAGACGATCCGCGCGCTGATCATCAGCAATCTGACGGCTATCTATATCAAGCAGCACCTCGGCACACTGTCGGCTCTGTGCGGATGTGTAGTGGCCAGTACCGGCAGCAGTTGCGGTATCACTTATCTGATGGGAGGTAATTATGACCAGATCGTATTTGCCGTGAAGAACATGATTGCCAATCTGACGGGAATGATCTGTGACGGAGCCAAGCCGAGTTGTGCCCTTAAACTTACCTCAGGTGTCAGCACAGCCATGCTCAGTGCGATGCTTGCCATACAGAACAAGCATGTGACCTCGGTGGAGGGCATCATCGATGATGATGTGGATCAGAGTATCCGCAATCTTACCGAGATCGGACGCCGTGGCATGGACGAGACCGATAAGTTCGTGCTTAACATCATGACTCATAAGTCGAAACCAAAGAACGCCTGATCGTAATAACGGCTGTTGGTTGTGCTGTTACAATCAATCTATACGAGACTTGCATCTGTGTCTATCTTCCTTGTGAAGATCATGCACGGGTGCAAGTCTTGTCGCGTTTTTGGCGGACGGCTGTCGACAAGACAGTCTTGGACGGCAGAGTGGAGGCATCACTCTGCAGGTGCTGTTTTTTTGATAAATTAGGGAAATCCCTATCAATAATAGGATTTTTCCTTTTATAAAAAGTTAGGGAAAGCTTATCTTTGCCAATATGAACGTTAAGGGCATCAATTAGAAAGAAACCTATACGATCATTGCTGGTCACGTCTGGCTAACCTGATGTTGAAACTCCTGAGACGTGTTATTACCGTTCTACAGGACGCATGTCTATCGGTGCCTGTCGGCTATCGTGGGACATATATCGCCTGCACATAACGATATGCAATGAGGCTAAGGCTACACAACTGATCGTCAAATTAAAAACTATAGATATGAAAAAGATAATTTTAGGCATCATTATGCTGTGCGCGTCAGTGAGTACGTTTGCCCAGCACAGTGTCGGTAGTTGGAATATCCAGCCCAAAATAGGTCTTAACATAGCTAATCTCACCAACTCGCATCTCGACTCCCGTGTCGGTCTGGTATTGGGAGCTGAGCTGGAGTATCAGGTGAATCCCAAGGTGTCGCTCAGCTTCGGAGGTCTTTATTCGCAGCAGGGTGGCGACGATGCCAATGTGGACTATTTCAACATCCCTGTATTGGCCCATCTCTATGTGGCCCGGGGCTTGGCGTTGAAGGCCGGTCTGCAGCCGGGATTCAAGGTGAACGGAGAGGGAGCCAAATCGACCGATGTTTCCATACCGCTTGGCATCTCTTATGAGTTCAGGCAGATCAATCTTGAAGCACGTTACAATTGGGGCTTGACGAATGTTGCGGGTGACAGCAACAACAGTGTGTTCCAAGTAACAATCGGATACAAAATACCTTTATAAATCAGGGTGGGACGCACCCACCTACTACAAGCCTTTTTGAATGAAAGCGGGACGGATCCAGTGAAGGAATCGTCCCGTTAGCTTTCTATGTTTAAACTCAAATATCTCCAGCATCATTTATAATTATGCAGCTATTTGATATTTAGGATCGTAAGGATAGCAATTTTAGCCCTGACAATAACAAGATGGATTGATTCGTTCTTGACATCGTTCTGTGCCATCTATTTCTTCTTTCCCCTCCATAAGTCCCGAATGGTATTTCGAGATGGTTGGACTTATGTGAAGAGTCTTTTTTATAATGTCTTGTTACAACAAGGTTTTTGTCATTTTGTGGTCATTTCTTCTATTAATGGATTGTGCGGAGAGTCGTAGGCGCCTGCATATGGCGTTTCAAGATCCTAATTGAAAATACGCGGGCCGTGTACTGTCTCCTTGAAGAGGGAGAGGTACATGGCCCGTTGTGCTGATGAGGAACGACGGCGTAGCCGGTTCTGACTTATGCTGCCCCTACACCAGTGTGCAGGGTTCTTTCCGTGTGGTGAAGATGGCGGCGAGAAGGGGTGCAAAGGGGGTGGTGAACGTGCGGGCATGGGAAGGACAGCCTTTCACGCAGGCGCAGCATTTGATGCAATGTGCCGGATCGGTGAGTAGTTGGCCGCCGTCGATGCGGATGGCGTCTGTGGGACAGAGCCGTACACAGCTTCCACAGAGGGTGCAGAGGGAGGCGTCGGTGACAGGTACGGCGGGCGCGGTCTGTCCTGTGGCAGCTTGTTGGGCGGCCTTCTGCTTCATCTGTTGAATGCCCTCGACGAAGGCACGGGTGTCATCAGGAGAGGTCGTCGGTCGTGGGATGGCCGTGACGTCTACTTCATTGAGATCTCCTTTCTGCATCTTCCGGCGGACAGCATCACCAAAGTGGGCGGCACAGTCGAGGTCGTTCTGATCTGGGCGTCCCTTGCCGATAGGATATTTGTCCGTGCAGTAGGAGTGCTCGCCGATGAAGGTGGCAGCGGCGATGACACGGAATCCTTGTCCACGCAGGATGTCGGCCAAGTCGGTGAGAGCCTGTTCATAATCGCGGTTGCCATAGGTGACGATGGCAACTGCCGGTGTACCGTTACCTTGGAGTTGGCAGAGACGCTCCTTGGCCGTTGCCGGTACATGTCCGCCATAGACGGGAACGGCAACGACGACACACTCGTCGGCATCGAAGGACCGGGGAGATACAGGCAGGTAAGTCAGGTCGCACACGTTGCTTTGGCCGTCACAAAGATGGCCGGCGATGGCGAGAGCCACCTGCTTGGAACTCCTTGTCGGTGAGAAATAGACAGCTGTGGTCTTAGAGATGTGGTTCATGTTCTTGGATGTTTGAGGAGTTATGATGTTGATTGTCTTTTCCGGGACTGGCCGGCCACCGGACTTTCGTTCGTTACCGGCCAGCTATTTTACTTTTGTCACATATTCCATAAGCTCTCGGAAGAGCGGGTTGTGACTAAGGATGTCGGGATTACCGGTGAGGAGGAGCTGTCGTCGTGCCCGCGTCAGGGCTACGTTGAGCTTGCGGTCGATGAGATGTCCATCCTCTTCGATGGTGTTGGCGGCGAGGAAGTCGAGCTGGTAGCGCTGTTGGATGGTGAACGAGTAGATGATCACATCGCGCTGTGAGCCTTGGTAGCGCTCCACGGTGTCGATGGCGATGTCCTTGAGCTGTCGGGCTGTCGTCTGTGACGGTCGTAGTCCGTCGGGGCAGCCATCGTGCCGGCAGTCGTCCGGTCCGGTGAGCCGTTCGATGGCCTGGCGTATCATGGCGATCTGGTTGCGATAGGGTACGATGATGCCAATGGTCTTCTGTGCATCGAACTTCGTGCCGTAGAAGCGGGCTATGCGGAGGACAAGGCTGGCGACGATACGTGCCTCGTCGGCATTCACCTTGTCGGAGATGCCCGGCTCGCGGCAGAACTGTGAGGGGAAGAAGAGCACCCGGTGCTGCTTGAGAAGGTCGTCGGTGGCATCGAGCGAGGGCGCGTCATAGCCGAGTGATGTCTCAAGCTGGTGGGGGAGTGGCACAGGTCGGATCTCTTCGCGCCGATAGAAGGCGTTGCAGCTGAAGGCAGCTACATCGGGGTGCATGCGTCCCTGACGGTTGAGCGTGCCGATGAAGTCGGTACGTCCGTGGCGCAATTCGTTCTCGATGAGCCGCTGGAAGAGGGAGTTGCGGCAGTCGGTGAGGGCGATGTCCTGCAGGGAAGGCTCGCTGACGGCACTTTCTTGAGAACGCTGTGCCACGACGGCGGGCAGCTGCTTGTAGTCGCCGATAAGGATGAACTTATCGGCCTTGGTGAGCAGTCCGACGATCTGTGGCTCAAGGATCTGCGAGGCCTCGTCGATGATGGCCAGTTGGAAATGCTTTAGCGCAAAGAGATAGGTGCGGTTCTGGATCGTCGATGTTGTGCCGACGATGATGCGTGCTTTGAGAATGCGGTCTTTCACCTCCCTTAGTGACTGGTACTGTTCGAGCACCTCGTCGATGAGATGATCGCGGTAAGGCTCCGCACAGGTGTAGCGATTGCCGATGCGCAGATAGTCGATGGCGTTGTCGGTGAGCATCTCACAGATCTCATCGACCGCTCTGTTGGTATAGGCCATCAACAGGATGTTGACTGCAGGGGTGGTAGTACGGCTTTCGGTTGTCGTGGGAACGCCTGCTGATGCCTCACGCACGAGGAACTGCAGGGCCATGGAAGTTTTGCCCGTTCCCGGCGGACCGATGATCAGGAATATGTCGCGGGCCTGCTTGGCGCGGAGGATGACATCGTCGTAGGTGGGAGAGTAAGAGCGTGAGAGCGTGAGGGACGCGTCACGGCGTGGCGCACGCCGGCAGAGCAGCAGCTCGCGATGGCCTGTCACGTCGGTGATCATCTGATAGAGGCTACGGATGGCGGCTGCCGTGGAGCTGTCGGAACTGCCGTGCTCGATACACCATTTCACAGTGATATGGCCTGCGAGGTTACGCTGTCCGGCGGCCTCGAAGATGTCGGGATTCTGCTGACCATCGGAGAGATGGACGATGAGGCGGGTAGTGCCGATTGAGACGAGCTGTCCCTTAAAGAGGATCGAGCGGCGCACGTCGGGCTCTTGTCCTTCGATGTAGGGGTAGAGATATATGGAGTCGCCCTCGCGGAAGTTGGGTAGGAAGTCGATGGCCTGCGTGGTGACGCTGAGCGTCAGCAGGTCGTAACCGTTGAAGCAGGACGACTGCTCCTTCTTGATGATCTCGAGTCCGGTATAGATATTGCCGGTTTCCAGCTTCTCCGATAACGGCATGTTCCACAGGTCGGCCATGGCACCGCCGTGTCCTTCCTCCACACCGAGCCGTCCGGCGAGCTGTTCACGGTAGACGAAGGTCATCATGCGACAGAAATAGTCGTGCTCGATAGGTGGCAGCTGATGGAGAGGCTCGAGAAGGCCGGTGAGCTGGGGCAGTAGGTAGTCGGTCCAGAGCGTTCCGCTGATATGCCGTTGGTTGAGGCGGTCGACCGACAGATAAGGCAGCAAGGTGGCAAACCCCTTGTGGGCCATGCGAAACTCGTAGCCTACGATGCGGTTGCGCAGGTCGAGAGCCTGCCGGATGAGCTCTTTGTAGTAGGTGGCGGGAACGAGGCCGGAGGGCATGGGATATTTGGAATAGAGCAGCCTGCCGTCGATCTTGTTGTAGCCGAGCTGGAAATTGCGTCGTAGCACTTCATAATAGAGCAGCACCTGCACATAGTGATCCTCTTTCTGGAAGCCTCCGTGCTCGCCCGGCCGATGGGTCTGGATATACCAATTGGAACCAGACTTCTGCTCGACGAGGAGTTGCAGGTCGGTCGTCATCAGGTCGACACGTCCCTGTAGGCCGAGTTGCTCACATACAAAGGAAGGCTCGAGGATGGCATGTGACCGGTCGTACTCGCTGAAGAGTTGGTCGACGGCATCCTCAATATGGCGCACTTGTGTCTGTGCCTGCTGTTTGAAGTCGGCCCTTTGATTGAGGTCGGGGCAGGTACAGTATTCAAGGGCACGTTCGCGGAAGTTGGCTTTAAAGGTCTCCCGCCATTCGTACCCCTCGCCCTGGTTGATGATGTCATCGAGGGCACTACCGGCAAAGTTACCGAGAAGGATGGCCTGACTGTTGGCTACCGGAGACAGGCGGTTGACAGTGTAGTTGAGTGGACTGTGTCCATAGTCGGTGAAGCAGCGTGCAAGGGAGCTGATGTCAATGAGGAAATCGGGTTCCACAATGATCATGGCTGTGGCATCATCGCCGTTGAGCTGTACGTCCAGCAGGTTCACCTGCATGTCGGCATGGAGGAGCTTGGCCAGATAGGGCTGCTTGTCCAAGGCTACGCGGAGCTGTCTGCCCTCACCGGCGGTTGTCTCGACAAGCGCCTTGTCGCCCTCAATGCCTCGCACCACGCAGCGTAGGCAGCGTGCGTCGATGTGGCGTCGGTCATCAGCAGGTTGGAGAGAGACGGGAATATGGCGTAGCAGCGTGCCGGGGATAGGTTCGTTGAAGACGGCTGAGATGAAGACGGCGAGCGACCGGCAGTCGTAGGCCAGTTGCTCGCGGCTGACAGCTTCCTCAGCAGGGAGCCCGTCGGCTTGCGGCTGCTGTTCTCCACTGCGGTTGCTGTCGTGGCGCATCCGTTGGATGGCCACGGCTTCCCTGGTGCTGATGCGGAGTCGTTTGCACAGCAGGTCGACCTTGGAGAAAAGGTTGCCGGCCGGCTGCCCGTCGTCGCTCAGGCCGGCAGCACAGGTGAGCACGAGTGTCTCGTGCAGGATTCGCAGGCGTTGCGACATGGTCACATCGTGTGCCGTAGCGATGTATTCGACGCGTTGAAACAGTTCTTCGCTGGTGATATTGCCCGTCATGGATCGTATCTTCTTATGGTGTCATGGATGCCGTGGCTGTGCTTCCGGGTGTGAGGCGCAGCCTGTCGGCTTCGGTAGGAGTGTGGCTATTGTCTGTTGGGCGCTTCTCGTTTTTCCCATTCGAGAAGCTGTCGTTTGAGGTCTTTTCCCCAATGATAGTCTCCGATGCTGCCATCGGTACGCACGACACGGTGGCAGGGAATGAGGAGGGCGAGGGGATTGGCTGCTACGGCGTTGGCTACAGCACGGACAGCATCGGGGCGGCCGATGCGCTGCGCGATCTCCTGATAGGTGGCGGTCTCTCCAAACGGGATCATGCGTACCTCACGCCATACCGCTTTCTGGAAGTCAGTACCTTCGAGATCGAAGATGATGAGATGATGGGCTCCGTCAAAGAATACTTCTTTGACGATCTCTGCCACGCGGTCGTCCTGCACGGTCGGGGTATAGACACCCCAACGTGTGCCCAGTTCATGAATAGTCTCGGCCCGGTTGTAGGTGAGAAACTGCACATCGGTGTAGCCTTTCACATTGCGTGCTGCGATGATCGGGCCGAAGGGCGTTTCTGAAAAGCCGTATGTGATATCGTGTAAATCTGTCATACGAGCAAAGTTACGAAAAAAAGTGGGCACATCATTCTCTTGAATCATAAAAAATGCCGATACTACCATCCGTGGTGTAGAGAGCGTGCCACGGAGAAAGATCGGGAATTGAAGGAAATTAATTAGTGAGAAAGGAAATAGCATTGGTAAAAGTTAAAAGGACGGCAGGGAGCACCTTGTCCGGAAAAGATTGCGTATCTTTGAATGCCGTCTGTCAGTGTATGGCAGGCGATGTAAAAATCGTACTAATGTAAAAAACACGAACAATGACAAAGGAAGAACTGATGCGCAGAGCTATTGCTCTGAGTGAGGAAAGCGTTCGTCATGGTGGTGGCCCTTTTGGAGCTGTGATAGCACGTGACGGAGAGATTGTAGCTGAGAGCTCGAATAGCGTCACCATCGACCAGGATCCTACTGCCCATGCCGAGGTAAATACCATTCGTAAGGCATGCCGGCAATTGGGTACGTTCGATTTGGCAGGTTGTGAGATCTATACATCTTGTGAGCCCTGTCCGATGTGTCTGGGTGCCATTTATTGGGCCCATCTCGACCATATCTATTATGCCAATGACCGTAGGGATGCAGCGGAGATAGGTTTTGACGATGATCTGATCTATCGCGAGATCGCCACGCCGATGGATCATCGCCGTAAGCCAATTAGTCAGTTGCTCCGTCCTGAGGCACTTCATGCTTTCGCCATGTGGAAAGCGAAGACGGACAAGACGGAATATTGATCCGTGCTGATATCGGCTCGTTTCGACATAGAGAGAAATAGAATGCGCTGCAAGGATAGGATGGTCCTTGCAGCGCATTCTATATATAATTAAGGTATAGGAAGGGTTGATGGTTTTGATGGTTATTGTCCTCCGAGCCGTTCGAAGAAAGTGATGACCTCTTCCCATGTCTTAAACTCATCTGAACCCAGTTCGATACCTGTGCCCATGAAATCCTGAGAAGGATGGCGCGAGATGAGATAGTCGCCGTAGAGCAGTGGTTGGTTATTGCAATAGATGACATGATCGTGTGCCGGTGTGGAGAGATATTGCTCGATCCATTGTCCCCAACGGTCGGTCACAGCATGGTTATTGGTTGGGGCCGGACATACGATATACACCTGATAGGTCTCGATGAGCATGGCGAAAGCCTTTTGCAGTGATGATACGGGATGGTCGTAAGCATCGGAGAGGGTGGAGGAGTCGATATAGACGATGGGACGCTCGCGTCCTTCCTGCCGGTCGTCAATCCAACGTATCACGGGAACGACACCATTGAGGAAGCTCTTGTCATCCATACGGTGGGCGCCGTGGAAGTGGGCAGCCTGTGTGTAATGACTGCAGAAAAGGTCCCATGTGTGTACTACGGGGTCGGCGTCGCCAAAGAGTCCCCATACGTGCTGTTGCTCGCGGGCCTGCTCTTCGGCAGTCATGGTCTCAAGGGCTGTGAAGCATTGGGCAGTCATCTCGGCATATTCCTTTTCGAGCGCTTTATTGACCATAAATTCTTTCTCGCCATCCTGTCGCGGGTTCTGCCAGATCTGTTTGCCGGTGAGTCCGTTCTCCTTCATGGTCTTTGCCATCTCGAAGGCAGGATTGACGCAGATGCGGTCAACGCCGTAGAGCAGTTCGGTGTACATGCCGCCCATCGACGTGCCGATAATCAGGTCGGGCTTTTCTTCCTCTACCTTCTTTCTAAGCATATCGATTGCCTCGGCAGGGTGTAAGGGGATATCCCATGCCACAACATTGGCTTTCGGGAATGTCTGACGGATCAGGCTCACTGTGCCCGAAGAGGCTGCAGAGCAGAATCCGTGATTGTACATGATCTTTTTACCGACCATCAGGTCGGGGTATTCTTTGTGATAAGGATTTTCCATTGTTGTGTGTGTTATTGTGTGTCACGCGTCGATATCGTGTTGTCGTGACAGCTGCAAAAGTAAGCAATCTTTGTACAATGGACAAGGAAAAACGAATATTTGTTTCTTGCCGGTGGTGACCCATTCCCGTTCGGCAGAGTATGAAGATGCCGTTATGTGAACATGATGGAATGAGGGTATGTCCTGCCGCATTTATGGATGCAGGGATCAGTGCAAGGCTTGGAGGAGACGATCGGAGAGAGGGTATATTTGTAGGCCCGCATAGATGAAGAGGCAGACAATAGTGCCGCCGATCACTGTGAGCAAGACATAGGGCTTATGGGAATGGTCGAACTGAAAATAGCGGTTTACCAGTCCGAAGGTCACGCGGGCGATGATGAAGCCCAGAAGGGCACCGCAGATGATGTCACCGGGGTAATGGACGCCGAGATAGATACGTGAGAAGCAAAGGGCAATGCCGAAGAGGATGAAGCAGAGCCGTGCCTTGGGTTGCCTGTAGATGAGGCAGAGCCATGTGACCAGTCCTGTGATGTTGGTGGCATGACCACTGACGAATCCGTAGCGTCCGCCGTGATATCCGTTAACGTAATGGAGCAACGGGCCGATGAGCGGGTCGTGGGAAGGACGCGGGCGAGCTATCCATGGCTTGATGAGGCTGGAAGACGTTTGGTCAAGCACGACAAAAAGCAGGATAAAGCAGAGTATGAATATGAGCTTTTGTCGTGTGGTGCCCTTACATGTATTCCATATCGTCACAATGATGAAGATCATGGCAACGATCCATGTCTTGAATGAGGAAAAGGCATACCAGAACTGGTCCATCCATCTTCCCTGACTACCGTTGAGCGTGAGCATAGCCTCTCGGTCCCAATGCTTGAGCGTGTTGATGGTGAGCGATGGCATGGAGATGATGATGATAAGAAAGGAGAGGAGGAGCACTATGCCCGCGATAATGCTGGCATCAGGTAGGGACAGAGCTTTCGTCTTGATGGTCATACGTTGTCAGAATTTGTTTTGACGGATGGCTGTCAGTTTGATATAAACGATCTCTTGGGGCAGACCTGCTTTCCCGGCTGGAGAGGTGCTAACTGATTCGTTGACAAAGGTACAAGTAATTTTGAAAGATCATTCATATTTTATGCTTTTTCTTTCTTTTTTGGCAATAAAACTTTCTATCTGTAATCAGTTTTGAAAAATAATCTGATAAAGATTGGGATAGGTGACCGACTTTGAGTAACTTTGCATTCAAATTATCATCTTTATTTAGTTTTTAAGCAGAAATATACTACAGCAATGAAAAAAACGCTATGTATACTTTGCATGTTGCTCCTTACCCTTGTGGCCCAGGCGCAAATGCTTCATCCTGTTAAGTTCACATCTTCTCTCAAGACAGGTAAGACAGCTGAGGCGGAAATTGTGTTTACCGCTACGATCGCTTCGGGCTGGCATGTCTATTCCACCGAACTGGGACAGGACGGACCTATTGAGGCTTCTTTCCATGTCAACAAGCTCGATGGTGTGGAACTGGTAGGTAAGCTGAAGCCTGTGGGTCGTGAGATTTCCAACTACGACCCTCTTTTCGAGATGAAGCTCCGCTATTTTGAACACAGTTGTAAATTTGTTCAGAAAGTGAAGTTCACCAAGCCCAACTATGTTATTGATGTCTACCTCGAGTATGGAGCATGCAATGAAGAGAACTGTCTGCCGCCTAGTGAGGTGTCTCTCAAGAAGAGCGGCAAGTCGCCGGCAGTAGATGCGGCTGCCGCACAGAATCCTGCTGCCGATGCGCAGAACGCTGCTTTGTTGGCACAACAGAAAGCCGACTCGCTGGCAAAAGCCCAGGCTCAAGTCGGTATGCAGACCGACAGCACAGCATCCGCAGCATCCACTGCTGTAGTGTCGGCAGATGTCACCCCGGCCGAGAAAGCTCTCTGGTGGAAGCCTGTGGTGAAGCAGTTGCAGCAGATGGGAGGTGCCGGTGATTTGGCCAGCCACTCCTTATTATATATATTCCTCATGGGACTTGTTGGAGGTTTGCTTGCCCTGGTGATGCCATGTATCTGGCCAATCATCCCAATGACGGTGAGCTTCTTCCTCAAACGGGCCAAGGACGACCGTAAAAAGGGAATCCGTGATGCTGTGACCTATGGTATCTCGATCATCGTGATCTATCTGGCATTGGGCCTGCTTGTGACGGCTATTTTCGGACCGAGCACGCTGAATGCCTTGTCGACCAACGCCATATTCAACATCTTCCTGTTCCTGTTGCTGGTGATCTTTGCAGTCAGCTTCTTCGGATGGTTTGAGATTAAGCTGCCCGATAGCTGGGCTAACAGCGTTGACTCGAAGGCATCAAAGGCTACGGGTATGATCTCTATCTTCTTGATGGCTTTCACACTGGTGCTCGTCAGCTTCTCCTGCACGGCACCGATCATCGGCCTGCTGCTCGTAGAGACTGTGACATCAGGCAACTGGGTCGGCCCGGCAGTGGGAATGTTCGGTTTCGCTCTGGCCCTGGCCGTTCCGTTCACGATCTTTGCTATGTTCCCCACGCTGATGAAGAAGTCGCCGCGCAGCGGATCATGGATGAATCAGATCAAGGTGGTGCTTGGCTTTGTCGAGCTGGCTTTCTCGTTGAAGTTCCTCTCTGTGGCCGATCTGGCTTATGGCTGGCACCTGATGGACCGCGAGGTGTTCCTCTCTTTGTGGATCGTCATTTTCTTTGCCCTCGGTGCTTATCTCATCGGCTGGCTCAAGTTCCCAAGCGATGAGGTAGGAGGTGAGATGAATAAGCCGATGCCTGTTCCTGCTATTATGCTTGGCTTGTGCTCGCTGGCGTTCGCCATTTATATGATTCCTGGTCTGTGGGGTGCTCCCTGCAAGGCTGTGAGTGCTTTTGCACCACCTATCAATACGCAGGACTTCAATCTGAATAATAAAGTCGTAGAGTCGCACTATCGTGACTACGAACAGGGCATGGCAGCCGCCAAGGCACAAGGTAAACCGGTATTGGTTGACTTCACCGGTTTCGGATGTGTGAACTGCCGTAAGATGGAAGCATCTGTATGGACCGATCCTCAGGTAGCCGACAAACTGTCGAAGGACTATGTGCTCATTTCCTTGTATGTTGATGATAAGACTCCGCTGCCTAAGCCCGTCACGGTCAACGATCATGGACAGGAGCGCACACTGCGCACGGTAGGTGACAAGTGGAGCTATCTGCAGAGTTCTAAGTTCGGAGCTAATGCACAGCCGTTCTATGTGGCACTCGATAATGATGGAAAGCCGCTTAGCGGCAGCTTCTCTTATAAGGAGGATGTGAAAGCTTATCTCGACTTCCTCGATAAGGGACTGGACAACTATAAAAAGTAATTTAACACCGTATGTATAAGCGTGCAAACGTTTGCACATTCAGGGTGGGAAAAAATAAAAGCCATGGGGTTCTGCCCATGGCTTTTTTGTTTATCTTTGTGAAGGAAAATTGATATAAAACAGTCTATGCATATACTTTTCAATCTTGATTATCGCACCACGTATGGAGAAACGTTGGCGCTCAATGTAAAACAGGACGATGCGACGGTGACTTATCTGATGAGCACGGTCGACGGTGAGCACTGGACTTATCAGCTTGTACTGGATAAGGCCGTGCGTCAATTGGATTATTATTACAGCTTGGAACGGGGCGGCCGGGAAGCCCGTCACGAGTGGACGACGGTGGCTCATCGTTTGGAGCTTTGTGCCCGCCAGGCTGAAAGCTATACAGTCTACGATCATTGGAATGATATTCCCGAAGACAGTTACCTCTATTCTTCAGCATTCACCGAGTGTATAGATCATCATACGGTGCATCTCTTGCCGAAGCACGACTACCACCGAACGGTGCGGCTGGTGGTGCGCTGTCCTCAGCTGCGCTCCACCGAACGGTTGGTGCTGATCGGCGGTAATGCCTGTCTGGGCGGCTGGGACCCTCTGAAGGCAGTGGAGATGACCGAGCAATCCATCAATGAATGGGCCGTCGACATTGACGCCGACCGGCTTGAGGAGAATCGCCTGGAATTTAAGTTCGCAGCCTTTGACAGCGAAGGCGATGTCGCTCCATTGTGGGAGACTTCAGATAACCGTACCATCTCCTTGCCAGAGATAGAGAATGGTGAGGCAGTGGTCTACCAGCTTACACAGGCTTTTATGCCTATCTACAACCGCCGGCTGGCCGGCACGCTGGTGCCCGTCTTTTCCTTGCGGACAAAAGGAAGTTTCGGTGTGGGCGACTTCGGCGATCTGCGCACGATGATCGATTATGTGGAGCAGACAGGCCAGCGTGTGCTGCAGGTGCTGCCGATCAATGACACCACCTATTCGAAGACTTGGACGGACTCCTATCCTTATAGCTGCATCTCTATATTCGCCCTTCATCCTCAATATATTGATCTGAGGCAGTTGCCTGAGCTGGAAGATGAGACAGCCCGTAAGCATTTTGACGCGTTGCAGCGGGAGTTGAACGCCTTGTTGCAGATCGACTATGAACGTGTGAACAAGGCGAAGGACGAATACCTCCACCTGCTCTTTAAGCAGGAGGGTGAAGAGATGATGCGCACGCACGACTTCAAGCTCTTCTTTGCCGAGGCCCAGCGTTGGCTTGTTCCCTATGCCGCTTACCGCTACCTGGCTGAGAAATACGGCACTTCGAAGTTTATCGACTGGCCTGAGCACCAGCAGTGGGATGAGAAAGACCGTAAACGTCTTTCCGATCCACATAGTGATGTCTACAAGCAGCTTAGCTACTGGTATTTCCTGCAGTATGTGCTCGACCGTCAGTTGCGGGCAGTGCATGCCTATGCCCGTTCAAAACATGTCGTACTCAAAGGCGATATTCCTATTGGCGTGGCTCGTTATGGCTGCGATGTGTGGATGGAACCGCAGTATTTCAATCTTAACGACTCTGCCGGTGCACCTCCTGACGATTTTAGTGTGAATGGTCAGAACTGGGGCTTCCCCACATACAACTGGCCGGAGATGCTGAAGGACGACTGCCGGTGGTGGGTGTGTCGTTTTCAGAATATGGCCCATTTCTTTGATGCCTACCGCATTGACCATGTGCTCGGCTTTTTCCGCATTTGGGAGATTCCCATCACCTCCGTTCACGGCTTGCTCGGTCAGTTCTCACCCGCACTTGGCATGACGCGTGAGGAAATAGAGAGCTATGGCCTTCCGTTCCTGGAAGAGCAGTTCTGCGAGCCGTTTATCAGCGACTGGGTGCTCGATAGGGTGTTCGGCGACCGTGCCGGCGAGGTGAAGGAGAAATATCTCGACCATGCCCATGATGATATCTGGCACATGAAGCCAGAGTATGACACGCAACGGAAGGTGGAAAAAGCTTTTGAGAACCTGACAGACGATAAAGATGCCATGCACCTGCGTGATGGTCTGTATGCGCTCATCAGCGATGTGCTGTTTGTGCGTGACAATAACGATGGCAAGAAGTTCCATCCCCGTATTTCTGCCCAGTTCGGCTTTACCTATGAGGCACTCTACGACAACGATAAAGCGGCGTTTAACCGTCTCTATAACGACTATTTCTATCGCCGCAACAACCAGTTCTGGTATCATGAGGCCATGAAGAAACTGCCGCGCCTGGTACAGGCCACGCGCATGCTGGTCTGTGCGGAGGATCTGGGTATGGTGCCCGACTGTGTGCAGTGGGTGATCAATGAGCTGCGTATCCTCTCGCTCGAGATCCAGTCGATGCCGAAGGATCCTTCCGTCCGTTTCGGTCATCTCTCGCGCAATCCCTATCGTTCGGTCTGCACCTTCTCCACGCATGACATGCCAACTCTCCGCCAGTGGTGGGATGAGGACAATGAACGTACACAAGACTACTACCGTACGATGCTCTATCGCGATGGCCTGGCACCCCATCCGCTACCCGGCTGGCTGGCCCGTGACATCGTGTCGCGTCAGCTTACGTCGCCTTCGATGCTCTGCATTCTCAGCATACAGGACTGGCTGGCCATCGACGAGCGCATGCGACTGGCTGACGCTGACGCCGAACGCATCAACGTCCCGGCTGATCCGCATCACTATTGGCGTTACCGCATGCATGTCAACCTTGAGGACTTGATGGCCAACAAAGCTTTCATGGGCAATGTGCGGGATCTCGTCACAGAGAGTGGCAGATGATATATCAAAAGTATCCGACAAGAACCAAACAAAAACCATAATCAACCAATAACAATGCATCGTATTAACATTCTTATTGCCGCGTTGTTGCTGCCACTGGCCGCTTTAGCCCAGACGGTGAAGTCGCCCGACGGCAATGTATCGGTACACTTCTCGCTTACGGGGAATGGTGTGCCAACGTATGAAATGACGTATAAGGGAAAGACGGTTGTGAAACCGTCCCATCTCGGTCTTGAACTGGCTAAGATCAAGCAAGCCTCGAAAGGAATGAATGAGACCGACTTGATGGAAGGCTTCACAGAAACAGGTTCCAAGACGTCTACTTTTGACGAGACCTGGAAACCCGTATGGGGAGAGGTGGCTGAAGTGCGCAACCATTACAACGAACTGGAAGTGGATCTCAGCCAGCCATCGTCGCAGCGTAACATCATCATCCGTTTCCGTGTCTACAATGAGGGAATGGGTTTGCGCTATGAATTCCCTCAACAGGAGGACCTCAACTACTTTTTTATAAAGGAAGAGCATACACAGTTCGCCATGGCCGGTGACCACACGGCCTGGTGGATTCCTGGTGACTATGACACGCAGGAGCAGGAGACACAGGAGTCGAAGCTCTCGGAGATACGTCAGCGTTTCCATGATGCCGTGAATTGGAACAACTCTTCGGTAAGCGTCTTCTCACCTACCGGCGTACAGACTGCGCTGCAGATGAAGACCGCTGATGGACTGTATATCAATATTCATGAGGCGGCCTGTATCGACTATGCTACCATGCACCTTAATCTTGATGATAAGACGATGACCTTTGAGAGCTGGCTCACACCTGATGCTACCGGTTTGAAGGGTGCCATGCAGACACCGTGTCAAACACCGTGGCGTACGGTCATGGTGAGTGATGATGCCCGTGTGATGCTCTCGTCAAAGATGATCTACAACCTCAACGAGCCATGCAAGCTTGAGGACACGAGCTGGATCCATCCTGTGAAGTATTGCGGCGTATGGTGGGAGATGATTGTCGGCCGGAAGACCTGGAACTATACTAACGAGTTCCCATCGGTACGTCTGGGTGTTACCGACTATGCCCATGCCAAGCCCAATGGCACCCACGGCGCCACAACGGCTGAGGTGAAGCGTTATATTGACTTTGCTGCAAAGAACGGTTTGCAGGAAGTGCTGGTAGAAGGTTGGAACACCGGTTGGGAGGACTGGTCGGGTCATTGGAAAGAGGATGTTTTCGATTTCGTCACACCTTATCCCGACTTCGATCTGCCCGGACTGAATGCCTATGCCCATTCAAAAGGCGTGAAGCTGATGATGCATCATGAGACCTCTTCTTCAGTAACTAATTATGAGCGTCACCTTGAAGAGGCCTTCAATCTGATGAACAAATATGGCTATGATGCCGTGAAGGGCGGCTATGTGGGTGACATCATCCCGCGTGGTGACCATCACTTCTCCCAGTCGATGAACAATCATTATCTCTATGTGGTGAAGGAGGCTGCCAAACATCATATCATGGTCAATGCCCATGAGGCTACCCGTCCTACCGGTCTCTGCCGTACCTATCCCAACTTGATCGGCAACGAGAGTGCGCGCGGTACGGAGTATGAGGCTTTCGGCGGCTCCAATCCCGACCATACCGTCATACTGCCTTTCACTCGTCTGCAGGGCGGTCCGATGGACTATACGCCCGGCATCTTGGAGACGCAGCTGAAGACCTGGAGCAACAACACCAGTTATGTGCACACGACGCTCGTGGGGCAGCTGGCGCTCTATGTGACATTCTATTCTCCTCTGCAGATGGCTGCCGACCTGCCTGAGAACTATGAGAAATATGACGATGCCTTCCAGTTTATCCGCGATGTGGCTGTCGATTGGGACAACTCGATCTATCTCGAGGCCGAGCCGGCCGACTATATCACTGTGGCACGCAAGGCAAAGGGCACAGACAACTGGTTCGTAGGCGGCAAGTGTGACGAGAACGGCCACAAGTCGACCGTGAAGCTCGATTTCCTCGACAAGGGCCGTAAGTACGAATGTACGATCTATGCCGATGCGAAGGATGCGAACTATAAGACCAATCCAAAAGCATATACCATCACTCGCCGCACAGTGAAGAAAGGTGACACACTTAAGCTCACAGAGGCTCCCGGTGGCGGCTTTGCCATATCATTGATCGCAAAATAATGAAACTGAAATATTTTCTCATGGCTTTTATGGCCACTTATATCTCAACTGTCCGGGCTGAAGGATTCGACCCGGACACGTTGGCTCTATCCTATGAGCCACAGGTGGTCTATACGCCGGCAAAGACAACTTTCTTGTTTTCCGGATCAGTTCAGGGCAATCGTCCCGTGCTCTTGCGTCTATACAAGAATGGGATAGGAGGCAAGGCGGTGAAGACCATCAGGATGGAGAGGCAGGAAGCATACGGTTGGATTGCCGAGGTACCCGGTGACTGGAAAGATTATTTTTATACTTTCGACGCGTCGGGTAATAGGAAACATCCGCGTGAGACACCGGGCATTTTTGCCCGTGCTGTGGGTGTGAATGGCGTCCGTGGCGCTGTCATTGAGCTGAAGGACACCGATCCTGAGGGATGGGAGAGCGATGTGCGTCCGCCATTGCGCTCGCCGGCCGATCTGATGATCTATGAGATGCACTTCCGAGATTTCTCCATCGCGCGTAAGGATGCCCGGTATCCCGGTAAGTTCCTGGCTCTCACGGAGCCATGGGCCATAGACCATCTGAAGAAGTTGGGAGTCAATGCCGTGCATATCCTGCCGTCGTTCGATTATGCCAGCGTGGACGAGACGAAGCTCGGACAGCCGCAGTATAACTGGGGCTACGACCCGTTAAACTACAATGTGCCCGAAGGCTCATACTCCACTGATCCCTATACGCCTGCCCGACGCATACGGGAGTTTAAGCAGATGGTGCAGGCCCTGCACAAGGCCGGCATCAGGGTGATACTCGACGTGGTGTACAATCACACTTTCGACTTGACGAACAGTCAGTTTCAAAAGACGGTGCCTGATGCTTACTACCGCTTCACCAAGGACGGCAAGCCCAGCAACGGCTCGGGATGCGGCAATGAGACGGCATCGGAGATGCCGCTGATGCGTCATTTCATGATCGAGAGCGTGAAGTACTGGGCTGAGGAGTATCATATTGATGGCTTTCGTTTCGACCTGATGGGTGTTCACGACATCGCTACGATGAATGCTATCCGCGATGCGCTGACAGCCATCGATCCCTCGATCTTCATTTATGGTGAGGGATGGAGCGCCGGCACCTGTGCCTATCCCTTGGAGAAGCTGGCTATGAAGGCCAACATCCCGCAGATGCCGGGTATCGCCGCTTTCAGCGATGACTTGCGTGATGCCCTGCGTGGCCCGTTCAACGACGATGCCAAAGGTGCTTTCCTTGCAGGCATTCCTGGTGAGGAAGAGAGCATTAAATATGGTATTGTCGGAGGTATTGCCCATCCGCAGGTGAATATGTTGCAGGTGAACTATGACAAGGAGCCATGGTGTCTGGAGCCGACGCAGCAGATCTCTTATGTGAGCTGCCATGACGACATGTGTCTTGTCGACCGTCTGCGTACGGAGCTGCCGGGCATCAGTGATGAGGAACTCATCCGTCTCGATAAGCTGGCTCAGACGGTGGTGTTCACCTCACAGGGCGTGCCTTTCATGCTCAGCGGCGAGGAGCTGCTGCGCGACAAGAAAGGTGTGCACAACTCTTACAACTCGCCCGACTCCATTAATGCCCTTCCTTGGGACCATCTGCAGACCTATCCGCAGGTGATGGACTACTACAGCCGTTTGCTGGCCTTGCGTGCCCATCATCCCGCATTCCGTCTTGGCAATGCCCTCGCAGTGCGCCGTCATCTGGAGTTCCTTCCTGAGACGGGTGCCGGACAGCAGGCGAAAGAGGGATGTCTGGTCGCTTACCGCCTGTATGATCTGCAAGGTATCGATCCCTGGCAAGAGATCATCGTCGTGTTCAATGCCAACAAGACGGCTCGAACAGTTAGCATCCCAGAAGGTGTCTATACTGTTGTCGCCGTCAATGGTACGATCGACGAAGAAAGCAGTACGACCGTCAAGGGCGGCACTATCGATGTGGAACCTCAGTCGGCACTGATACTCAGAAAATAAAACCGGTCCATGAAGGACTCTTAGTATCGTAAAACTGTATGAAAAAGCTAATATTATTCTCTTTATTAATTCTCCAAGTGATGATGGCAGATGCTCAGACAAAGGTGAGCCGTGTGGATCCCACCGATTGGTTTGTCGGAATGAAAGATCCCACCGTGCAGTTAATGGTGTTCGGAAAGAATATCGGTACTACCGAGTTCTCTACCGATTATCCCGGTGTGACGGTTGACAGTATCGTTCGTCTCGACTCGCCCAACTATCTGCTTGTCTACCTCAATCTGAAAAATGTCCGTCCCGGCGAGATGACGCTCTGTTTCAAGGATGGAAAAAAAACGTTGAAATGGAAGTACCGGCTGAAGGAACGCGCTATGAAAGGTGAGGACCATATAGGCTTTACCAATAGGGATGTGCTCTATATGCTCATGCCCGACCGTTTCGCGAACGGCAATCCGAAGAACGACCGCATCAAGGGACTGCGCGATCAGCTTGTCGACCGCAGTGAGCCTAGTCTCCGCCATGGTGGAGATCTTGAGGGCATCCGGCAGCACCTCGACTATTTCACCGACTTGGGAGTTACGGCTCTTTGGCTTACCCCAGTGTTGGAGAACGACCGGCCGGCCGATGATGGCAAGTTCAGTACTTATCATGGCTATGCCACGACCGACTATTACCGTGTCGATCCTCGCTTCGGCACCAATGAGGATTACCGGCAGTTGGTCGACGAGGCCCATCAGAAAGGACTGAAGGTGGTGATGGACATGATCTTCAACCATTGTGGTGATTATCATCCTTGGAATCTTGACATTCCCTCTAAAGACTGGTTCAATTATCCCGGCTACGGTCTGCAAACTTCATATAAGCTCACGCCGGTACTCGACCCTTATGGCTCGAAGGTGGACAAGGCGGAAACGATCGATGGTTGGTTCGTGGCTTCCATGCCTGATCTGAATCAGCGCAATCCCCACGTCATGCGTTATCTCATCCAGAACTCAGAGTGGTGGATCGAGACCATCGGTATTGATGGCATCCGTATGGATACTTATCCTTATGCCGACCGGCAGGCGATGGCTAAATGGATGAAGACGATCGACACGGAATATCCTAATTTCAATACCGTAGGAGAGACATGGGTGACAGAGCCGGCCTATACAGCTGCCTGGCAGAAGGATTCTAAGCTCCAGGAGGAAAACAGTTATCTGAAGACCGTGATGGACTTCGCTTTTTATGACCGTATCAATCTGGCAAAGCATGAGGAGACGGATGCGTGGTGGAACGGACTGAACCGTGTCTATAATGTGTTCTGCTACGACTATCTCTATCCCAATCCCAAGAGTGTGATGGCTTTTATAGAAAATCATGATACCGACCGCTTCCTCGGCAACGGTAAGGACTCTACGGCATTGAAGCAGGCATTGGCCTTGCTGCTCACCGTCCGACGCACACCTCAGCTCTACTATGGTACGGAGGTGCTGATGAATGGAACGAAGGAGGTGACTGACGGTAATGTGCGTAAGGATTTTCCCGGTGGCTTCCCCGGCGACACGCACAACTGTTTCACAGCTCAGGGGCGTACTCGGGCCGAGAATGCCATGTACAACTGGCTGAAACGGCTGCTGCATTGGCGGCAGGGCAATGAGGTTATCACTGAGGGTAGCCAGATACAGTTCATACCGTATAAGGGCGTCTATGTCATCGCCCGTCAATATAAGGGACGTACCGTGCTCACAGTGATCAATGGCACACGTAAGCCGGCCGCATTGTCAGTTGCACGTTATGCCGAGGTGATCGGTAGTCATACCGCAGCTACAGATGTACTTACTGGTCAGAAGATCGACCTCTCCCATGACCTGCAACTTACGCCACGTCAGACGCTGATATTGGAATATTGATCCGATAGTCTAAAATAGAATCAATTACTTTTGCCTTGTCCGGGATGCACGACGATCGTCATGGGTCCCGGACTTTTCTTTTCCATGTACTCCATGGTGGCTTGGCATATTAGAAATCTGTGCGTTTCCCCTTGATTTTCTATTTGAGAAACCGCGTTTTTCACTATCTTTGCAGAGAGACAGATGCCAGAAAGGCATAAACAGACAAATAGTATAAAGAAAATGGATTATCGGAATATGAAAGGGATTTTTCTGGCAGCTGCGCTCGCTGCTGTCTTCACGACGGGCTGCTGGGCACAGCAGCCCGCCTCTACTGCAAAGGCACAGATATGGGACACGCGCAATCATCCTGAGGACTATTACCTTCAGGACGGACAGCAGCCCTCGTCGGTGGCCTTGCTGCCTGCACCGCCAGAGCCGGGCAGCCTCCTGTTCCTTTACGATGAGGCTCGTTACAAATGGGGTAAGCAGCAGCGTAACACGCCGCGCGGCGCTCAGGCCGTGGCGGACGCACGGCTCAACGGCGAGGATCTCTCGCGGGCATTCAGCGAGGCTTTCGGCTGTACCATCAGCCGGGAGACTACTCCCGAACTTTATCGGCTCATGCAGAATATGCGCGAGGACGCCGGCGATCTGGGTACGCGGGAGGCTAAGCGTTATTATATGCGAGTGCGGCCATACGTGTTTTATGGCGATACGACGAGCGTGCGCTCGCAGGAAGAGTCGCATCGTCATAGTGGCAGCTATCCTTCCGGCCATACAGCTATGGGCTGGGCGGAGGCACTGGTGTTGGCCGAGATCAATGTCGACAGGCAGGATGAGATCTTAAAGCGCGGCTATGAGATAGGGCAGAGCCGTGTTATCGCCGGCTATCACTGGCAGAGCGATGTCGATGTTGCCCGTCTGATGGGTTCGGCCGTTGTCGCCCGTCTGCATGCCGACAGCAAGTTTCAGGCGCAGCTGGAAAAAGCCAAGAAGGAATTTGCCCGTCTGAAGAAAGCCGGAAAGATCGCTCCCAAGAACTGAGGGCTTCCTCCCGGTATGATTATATAGACAGTGTGAGAAGAAAAACAGCCTATGATGGTTAAACTATCATAAATATCTCAAATAACATCATAGGAGATAGTGTCTGTTTATGATAAAATAGGTAACTTTGTGCGCCGTTTGAACGCGGAGGACACTTAGACCTCCGCAGCTCCGTTGTGTGGATAGCCCTGTCTCTGGCCGGGCGGGACGGTTCGTGAATCGCGGAGCAGGCAGAGTAGAAAGCTGGATGGTCTCTTTTAGACTGGAGGCGCCGCGAGGTCTCTGCTTAGGTAAACATTATTCTTTTTTATTTCAAAATTCAGATTCAAACAATGAACACTTTGAGTTACAAGACCGTTTCCGCCAATAAGGAAACAGCCAAGAAGGAGTGGGTTGTAGTAGACGCCACCGACCAGGTAGTAGGTCGTCTCTGCTCGAAAGTAGCTAAGCTGCTCCGCGGTAAGTACAAGCCCAGCTTCACCCCGCACGTAGACTGCGGTGACAACGTTATCATTATCAACGCTGCAAAGGTGGTCTTCTCCGGCAAGAAGGAGACTGACAAGGTCTACACCCGTTATACTGGTTATCCCGGTGGCCAGCGCTTCAACACTCCCGCCGAGTTGCGCAAGCGTAAGGACGGTATGGACAAGATCCTGCGTCATGCCATTAAGGGTATGCTCCCCAAGGGTCGCCTGGGCCGTTCTCTGATGGACAATGTGTACATCTTCGACGGTGCCGAGCACGACAAGGCTGCTCAGAAGCCCAAGACAATCGATATCAACCAGTATAAATAATAAGGACGAAATAAGATGGAAGTAATCAACGCAATCGGTCGCCGCAAGAGCGCTGTAGCTCGCGTTTACCTCACAGAGGGCACCGGTAAGATCACTATCAATAAGAAAGACCTCAAGGACTTCTTCCCCTCCGCTATTCTGCAGTACGTTGTTAAGCAGCCTCTGCAGTTGCTGGATGTGGCTGAGAAGTATGACATCAAGGCCAACCTCGACGGCGGTGGCTTCACAGGCCAGAGCCAGGCACTCCGTCTCGCCATTGCTCGCGCACTGGTGAAGGTGAATGCAGAGGACAAGAAGAACCTCAAGGACCACGGATTCCTTACCCGCGACAGCCGTGCTGTTGAGCGTAAGAAGCCCGGTCAGCCCAAGGCTCGTCGTCACTTCCAGTTCTCTAAGCGTTAATTTCCTGAAGAGGATATTACGCTACTACGGGAAGCGACTGTTTAGTATCTAAATCAGGCAGATGAGAGGCGGATGGTAATCAATGTCGGCTTTTCCTACTGCCTGACTGATTCTAAATGAACGGACGGGTAATGCCGCCCGGTAGAATTAAAAAGAAAGTAAACACATTTTTAAAAACAGAACAAAGACAATGTCAAGAACAAATTTTGACCAGTTACTGCAGGCAGGTTGCCACTTCGGCCACCTCCGTCGCAAGTGGAATCCCGCCATGGCTCCCTATATCTTCATGGAGCGCAATGGTATTCACATCATCGACCTCAACAAGACCGTTGCCAAGATCGACGACGCTGCTGAGGCCCTGAAGGCTATCGCAAAGCAGGGCAAGAAGGTACTCTTCGTTGCCACCAAGAAGCAGGCTAAGGACATCGTAGCTGACAAGGCTGCCTCTGTCAACATGCCTTTCGTTGTTGAGCGCTGGCCGGGCGGTATGCTGACCAACTTCGCTACCATCCGTAAGGCTGTGAAGAAGATGGCCAACATTGATAAGTTGATGAACGACGGTACCTTCTCTAACCTGTCAAAGCGTGAGTTGCTTCAGGTGTCTCGTCAGCGTGCTAAGCTGGAGAAGAACCTCGGTTCTATCGCTGACCTGACTCGTCTGCCTTCTGCCCTCTTCGTCGTTGACGTAATGAAGGAGCATATCGCAGTGAAAGAGGCTAACCGTCTGGGCATCCCCGTGTTCGGTATCGTTGATACCAACTCTGATCCCAAGAACATCGACTACGTAATCCCTGCTAACGATGACGCAAAGGATTCTGTAGAGGTGATTCTGGATGCTGTTTGCGGTGCTATCGCTGAGGGTCTCGAGGAGCGCAAGGTGGAGAAGGCCGATGAGAAGGCTGCTGCTGAGCAGGCTGAAGAGGCTGGCGAGGGCCGTCGCCGTGGTGCACGTCGTGCACGCCGCGAGCAGGCTGAGGAGGCTCCCAAGGCTGCTGCACAGACTGAAGAGGCTCCCGCTGCTGAGTAAGCGAACTCTAATATACGGTAGAGCCGACAGCTGTTTCTTTTTGTAGGAATGACTGCCGGCTCGCTGGTTTTTATTCAAACAAGCAATCTCAACTCTTAATAAAGAAAACAATAATTATGGCTGTTACAATTGATGATATCAAGAAGCTGCGTGCAATGACCGGCGCTGGTATGAAGGACTGCAAGAAGGCTCTTACCGAGGCTGACGGTGATCTCGACAAGGCTGTTGAGCTCGTTCGCGAGCGTGGTCTGGCTATCGCTGCCAAGCGTTCTGACCGTGCTACCTCTAATGGTTGCGTACTCGGAAAGGTAGAGGATGGCTTTGCTGCTTGCATCGCTCTGAAGTGCGAGACCGACTTTGTGGCCAATGGTGCTGACTACATCGCCCTGACACAGGAGATCCTCGATGCTGCCGTAGCTGCAAAGGCTAAGACCCTCGATGAGGTGAAGGAACTGACCCTCGCTGACGGTCTGAAGATCGCTGACGCCGTTACCCGTCGTTCGGGTGTGGTAGGCGAGAAGATGGAGCTCGACGGATACAACTATCTCGAGGGTGAGAACATCTATGTTTATGACCACATGGGCCGTCACACACTTTGTACACTCGTACAGCTCTCTGCTCAGAACGAGGACGCTGGTCACAAGGTTGCCATGCAGGTAGCTGCTATGAAGCCTGTAGCTCTCGATGAGGCTTCTGTTCCCCAGGAGACAAAGGATTCTGAGCTGAAGGTTGCTATCGAGAAGACCAAGGAGGAGCAGGTAGAGAAGGCTGTTGTCAATGCCATCAAGAAGGCCGGCATCAATCCTAACCTCGTTGATTCTGAGGATCACGTAGAGAGCAACATCGCTAAGGGATGGCTGACTCGTGAGGATGCTGACAAGGCTGCTGAGATTAGAAAGACTGTTGCTGCCGAGAAGGCTGCCAACCTGCCCGAGCAGATGATCCAGAACATCGCTAAGGGCCGTATGGCTAAGTTCTTCAAGGAGAATTGCCTCGTAGACCAGGAGTTCCAGTTCGGCGACGGCGACAAGGAGAGCGTTTCTCAGTGGCTCAAGAAGCAGGACAAGGATCTTAAGGTAGTTGACTTCCGTCGCTACACCCTGGCTGCCGACTAATAACGGACGATTATCCTTTCGGACCATTTGGGTACGAAAGGTATAGAGTGAGTGGATACTCACAATAAATATACAACCGTGTATCAATGGCTTTTATACATTGATGCACGGTTTTTTTGTGTCCTTTTACCATATAGGTCAGTGTAAGGAAATATGGGCTCACCCGATGAATATAGGGGATTGTTTAGCTTGGGCCCGAAAAAGACATCCTATCCTTGCAAGACCGGACGACAAGTCTGGGATGACACTGAAGCCGTGCGCGTCCGCACAGCTTCAACGTGATCTAAAAATAAGAAATATTCTTGACACGACCAAAA
>ERZ857521.1054-NODE-1054-length-36214-cov-5.587765_pt1 | contig 36214 bp, 24 predicted proteins | sample MGYA00519701_ERZ857521 | MGnify/ENA primary metagenome ERZ857521 (study PRJEB31778, sample SAMEA3449346) | human gut metagenome | biome: human gut; feature: human-associated habitat; material: faeces | place: United Kingdom | collected 2010/2012 ...
AAAGAAGTTCCTCAAAACTATCCGATACGAGTTAATCTCAACACCGGCTTATTTGAGCAAAACAAAGGACAAGCATATCCTCTATCTGGCAAGGTCTTTTAAGACAAGGCAGTCTTTCCTGTCCATCTGGGAGAAATTAAAGGATTTCTCATCGCCATACAACACTGGGAAATCCTAATGACCGATTTGGGTTTAAGAAACATACCGGGTTATCTCCCAATCAATATTTGCAAGAACTTCGGATGCAGAAAAGTAAGGAATTGTTGGCGTCAACCGATTTGTCTTGTCAGGAAATAGCTTACCGGATAGGTTATGATAATCCAATTTACTTTAGCGTGCTCTTCAAAAAAATGACCCATTTATCTCCATCTGAATACCGAAGGCTATACAGGCCTAAATGAGCTTGAGGTAACAAATCGCATCTTTATTGAAAAAGATAGGCATGACCGAAAGCAAGCATAGGCATAAACACTGAAGAAGATGGGTATAAAATAACTGCTATTGTGTATAAAATAACAGATGCCCAGAGGAATGTTTGTAACAGAATAAAGACGGGTACACTCAATTACTATAATACGAAAGGAGAAAGTGACGGTGTGTCATAATGAGATATTGGCACGCAGATGACACAGATTGAACAAGATGACCACAGATAATATATAATCAGTGGTCATCTGTTGTATCCGTGTTCTGTGTTATTTGTGTCCAATTTTATATTTTGACACGCTTCCTGCTGGATTGATAATTTTATTCCATCTGGAATTTCTTACTTACCTTAATCAAATTGCAACTGAAATTGACTACGTTAGTTGTTTCTTGAAGCATATTCAGGTAGACCATACTTACTTTGGTACTTCCGGATTGTCCCTGAATACGTTTCAGTTCCTCTTTCTTCAGTTGAGTCAACGCATTATGTAAGCGGGAGGCTTCATTTACCAAATTCAGGAGTTCATCATAATTATTTTTGTCTATCATTTCTGCACAACGGGTCAGATAAGCGATGACTTGTGTATCTACAATTCCGAAGTCTTTCTTCTGGATTTCATCCAGCGGCTTGAAATTGTTGTCGATATGCAATTTACAAGGCTCAGCCAAGCGACGGATGCTATACACGATCTCACTGGCAAAGTCATTCCCTTGATAGTAATACAACCCTTTATCAATAGCGATTTCGCGGTCTAATTGGGTAACGCCCAGTGTTCCTACGCGTTTCACTTGTTTCAGGTGGACTTTTTTCTCTTCAATATCCGCCATGACGCGACGTAGCTCTTTCAAGTTTTCATTGATGAAACCGTTTACGGAATCCTGTAATGTGTTAGCGGCAAACAAAAGGTCTTCTTTCAACTCTTCGCGGCTATGCTGGCGGAATAGGTTCAAAGCTTCACGGGAATTGGTCGCTTTACGTAATTGGGTAACGGTGCTGTTTACCTCTTCTTTCAGAGCTTCCTTGCGCTTCTTCTTCTTATACATCATCTGACTATGGATCAGAGTGTAAACGGCAATCGCTATCATAACGACAATGGCAGGAGCACCACCAACATAAAGAATCAATGTAACAATAAAGCAGATTGTAAATGCAGCACCGGCTGTAATGAACCATCCGCCGATAACGGAAAGAACTCCGGTAATTCGGAATACGGCGCTTTCACGTCCCCATGCACGGTCTGCCAGTGAAGTACCCATAGCTACCATGAAAGCTACATACGTGGTAGATAAAGGCAGTTTCAATGAAGTACCGATGGCAATCAGTAATCCGGACAACACAACGTTTACCGATGCGCGGACCAAATCGAATGCTGCGCCTTCTTCCATGATCATCTCTTTATTGTTGAAGCGGCTATCAATCCATTGTAAAGTAGAATTCGGTATAATCTTGACAATATTATTGGCGGCATTTGTGCAGACACGTACCAAAACACGGGCTACCGGTGACGTCCCGAATTGTTCATCACCTTCCGACTGGCGGGATAAGTCGACCGAGGTCTTGATTACATTATGAGCTTTCTTGGAGGTTAGTAGTGCTATAACCATAACGATACCTGCGCCAATCAAATAATACCAAGGTGTTTGGGCTGAGCCTTGTAGAGAAGTCATCAGATAAGAATCTGGAGTTACACTACCGCCTTGAGATACAAAATCAGTGTAAGCGGAAACACCGGCCAGTGGTACACCGATGAAGTTTACCAAGTCGTTTCCGGCGAATGCCAACGCCAAGGCAAAAGTTCCCATCAGAACAATCACTTTGAATACATTGACACGCAACCAATAGAGAATCTGCATCAGTATTGTGAATCCGATAAAGCAGAACAATACGACTTTCTGTGTATTCGCAAAAATGTAATCGGCAAACGGACCTGCAAAAATCGGGCTTGATTTCAGCCCTTTGATCAGCATAAAGTAGATAATGGCGGTAGCAGCCAAGCCTCCAAACAGGCCGATAAAGTATTTCGCCGTACGTTTATAATTAAAGGTAAAGATAAGTCGGGATATGTATTGTACCAACACGCCGAAGATAAAGGCAATGGCCACGGAAACGAAAATCGCTAAAATAACGGTCAAAGCCTTGTCGGTATTCATCAGGTTGCCCAAATGATAGATACCTTCTGTATCATTGGCTATTTTAATTAAGGAATAAGCCACGGTACCGCCCAAAAGTTCGAATACTAAGGAAACGGTGGTAGAGGTAGGCATACCTAATGAGTTGAAAATATCAAGAAGGACAACATCTGTCAGCATGACAGCGACAAGGATAATCATGATTTCCGAGAAATAGAAATACTGAGGTTGGTAGATTCCGTGTCGTGCGATATCCATCATTCCGTTGGATAAGGCGGCTCCCACCAGGATTCCGGTGGCGGCGACAATCATAATGACTCGAAATGAAGCGGCTTTTGATCCGATCGAGGCATTCAGGAAGTTGACGGCATCGTTGCTGACACCTACGGATAGGTCAAATACGGCCAATACGCCGAGGAATAAGACCAAGAACAAGTAAAAAGTTTCCATAAAATTAATTTGTATATTTTATGGGTGCAAAATTAAGTATAATTTATTTTTTAATCGGTGTGGCTCGTGTTACAAACTTGTTACATTTTAAGGGGGCATATAAAAACGGTGCGTCAGAATGGGTAAGGTGCAAGACGTATCTTAAGACGGTGTGTCATAATTGCAAACTGCTGCGTTATTTTCGGAATTCGGGCTAAGTCATTTACTCCAGTAAACTCCTGTCGCCCTCATCCTCAATGCCTTGCATTTTGCTAATTCTGACACACCTTAATGGGGGTGCATCAAGACATTCATTTTGACACACTCCCTTATCTTTCTTGAAAGAATCAATTATTCTCTGGACGGAGTTTGCGAACTACAGCTCCGGCACGCCACATTTCGCTATCGTGCAAAGCTTTCAGTTCAGCATTCAACTTTTCACGATAATCCGGCTGAGAGTTTGAATCAATAGATCGCTGGGCTTCGTTACCGCATTCTACTTCGTGATACAGTTTCTCAAATACCGGTTTGACTGCATCGTGGAACGGCCCCATCCAATCCAATGCGCCACGCTGGGCTGTCGTTGAGCAGTTGGCATACATCCAATCCATTCCGTTTTCACCGAAAAGCGGCATCAGAGATTGCGTCAACTCTTCTACGGTTTCATTAAATGCTTCTGAAGGTTCATGTCCATGTTCGCGCAAGGTTTCATATTGAGCCAGCAACAAACCTTGGATAGCTCCCATCAGTGTGCCGCGTTCACCTGTCAAGTCTGAATAAACCTCTTTTTTGAATGTGGTTTCAAACAGATATCCTGAACCTACGCCAATACCCAATGCGATGACACGTTCCCACGCACGGCCTGTGGCATCCTGATAGATCGCATAGCTGGAGTTCAAACCACGTCCCTGAAGGAACATACGGCGTAAAGACGTACCAGAGCCTTTAGGTGCAATCATAATTACATCCACATCAGCCGGCGGGACGATGTGTGTGCGGTCACTATAAGTAATTGCGAATCCATGAGAGAAATACAAGGCTTTTCCGGCCGTCAGATGTTTCTTGATTATCGGCCAGCAGGCAATTTGGGCTGCATCCGAAAGTAATACCTGGATGATGGTCGCCTTTTCACAAGCCTCTTCGATGCTGAACAGTGTCTCGCCCGGAACCCATCCATCCGCAACAGCCTTATCGTAAGTCTTGCCCGGACGCTGGCCTACGATAACATTGAATCCGTTATCACGCAAGTTCAGACTTTGCCCCGGTCCCTGTACGCCATAACCCAATACAGCGATTACCTCGTCTTTCAATACTTCTCTTGCCTTTTCCAAAGGAAACTCTTCGCGGGTTACAACGTTTTCTTCAACCCCGCCAAAATTCATTACTGCCATTTTTCGTTCTTTTGTTTAATGTTTATTTTATAATAGAAGTTGAAATTTCCAACTTCTAATTTCTAATTTCTAACTTCTGAATTCCACCTTGCTTCGTACGACCACTTCCGTGTCGTTCTTCTTCACTTCGATGTCGTATTCGTTCTCACTTTTCTGTTCCCGGTAGAAACTTAGTCGGTCTCCATAGTAGCTCTCAGCCACGTATGCCATTTCAAACCGGCGGACAGCCTTTTCACGGAATTGTTCAAGTGGAAACAAATCCAGGATATGTTCGATATATTTGATGCTGTTTACATGTCCGTTGATGTCAATATCGCTATATTTAGTCTGATATTCATAAACCGGACAATCTGTTGATACTTTGATTCGTCCCGGTTTTTCAATCGGGCACTCCTTATCACAAATATAATCAGTGATGCTTCCTCCATGCAGGGTCAGCAGATCGGCTGGTTTACGCGTTTCCATACTGATCATCGCCCAAACCGAACGGGCATAGCCTATCACTTCTCCGTCTTGATTCATTATGGCAAAGTTACGGTCGGTGAACAGCCTGTATACATTTTCGACCCACGTTTGTACACTGAACCTTTCATATTGTCGGGGCATTTCTTTCAATTCGATTGCCAAACGGGAAAGCACCCATGTATAATGATTCTCGTTTAGTGTCGTCATACCGAAATTGCGTTCAGCGGCATGAAATCCCGCGCAATTCAGCAAATGGTTTCCTAAAACACTCATTGTCAGTTTTCCGGAAAAATCCACATGGAAAGGCTCAGCCACAAATGAATATGTACCTATTTTATTTTCTTTTTCCATTTTTATATTTTGGGGGAAGTTAGAAGTTTGAAGTTTCAACTTCCTTCTCATTCTGATATCTTTCCTCACGATGCGCCAAATATTCGTTTACCCGTTCGAAGCAACTGGTAGATACAGCTACCCGTCCGGAGCGAACAAACTGGAGCACGCAATTCACAGATTGCAAATCCTGATATAATGAAGTTATCTCATCGCTCATGCCGACCATCTCGACAATCGAGAATATCGGATTCACCTCTACGATGTGTGCACTATACCGGCGGATGATCTTCGAGGCTTCCGGATTATTCTGAAATTCAGGTGTTGAAACCTTATACAAAGCGACCTCACGCTGGAAGATCTCCTTATCCGTAAAGTAATGCGCCTGGATAACATCCATTTTCTTCTCGATCTGCCGGACCACTTTTTCGATAATATCCGGGGTTGTCCAGCATGTAATCGTATATTTATGCACGCCCTTGATAGAGGAGGCTGATACATTCAGGCTCTCGATATTAATCTGCCGGCGTGTAAATACCGCAGTAATCTGGTTCAAGATTCCGGCGATATTTTCCGAGTGAACGATAATTGTATATAATGTTTTGTTTTTGTCCATATTGCTATTCTTAACACCATTAGCTCCTATTTGTTTTTAACATTCCAACAACATCTGATTAACTGAGTAGCCCGGAGGTGTCATCGGGAGGACATTGCCCTCTTCTATCACACAAGCCTCCAACAAGAAAGGGCCATCGGTATTCAGCATTTCCTGGATAGCATCTTGCAGGTCGCTTCGTTCCATGACACGGCGTGAAGGAATTCCGTATGCCGAAGCTATCTGCATATAATCCGGATTCATCATTGGCGTAAACGAATAACGCCGGTTGAAGAACATAGCCTGCCATTGGCGTACATTGCCCAGGTAATTGTTGTTCAGCAATATAATCTTTATCGGAGCGTGCTGTTCCATAACAGTGCCCAATTCCTGCATCGTCATTTGCAGACCTCCGTCTCCCATAAAGACACATACTGTCCGGTCCGGACGCCCGAAAGTGGCTCCTACGGCAGCCGGAAGGCCGAAGCCCATCGTCCCCATCCCTCCGGAAGTGATGATGCTTCGCTCATGGGAGAACTTAAAATAACGGCAGGCCATCATTTGGTTTTGTCCCACATCGGTCACCAGCACTGCCTCATGGTGTGTCGCTTCACTGACAGCATGAACCACTTCCCCCATATTCAGCGGACCTTCGGTAGGGAATACCTCTTTCCGGATGACCTGTTCATATTCCGTCTCTTCATACGAACGGAAACTATCAATCCATTCTGTGTGCTTATTTTTCTGAATCAGTTCGGTCAGTAAAGCCAATGTCTTTTTGCAATTACCCAACACCGGAACATCTACGGGCACATTTTTTCCTATCTCTGAAGGGTCAACATCTAAATGAATGACCTTAGCCTGCTTGGCATAGGTATCCAGCTTACCTGTCACCCGGTCATCAAATCGCATGCCTACGGCAATCAGTACATCGCACTCATTGGTCTTTACGTTCGGCCCTAAATTTCCGTGCATCCCCAACATCCCTTTATTCAGTGGATGGTTAGAAGGCAAGGCAGAGAGTCCCAATAGGGTACATCCGCAAGGCAGATCCGCTTTTTCGATAAACGTTTTCAGCTCTTCTTGAGCATTACCCAGCTCTACACCTTGTCCTACCAGGACAAAGGGTTTTTTGGATTCGTTGATCAACGCTACAGCTTCGCCTATCGCTTTACGGTCTATTTCCGGATCAGGGTCATAACTGCGGATAAAATCGACGGTTACCGGTTCATATTCCGTTTGGTCCACCTGTGCGTTTTTTGTAAAATCCAATACAACAGGTCCCGGCCGGCCACTTCGTGCGATATAGAAAGCACGCGAAACCGCCCATGCCACATCTTCCGCCCGACGTATCTGATAGCTCCATTTGGTGATTGGCTGTGTAATACCCACCAAATCTACCTCTTGAAAGGCATCTGTCCCCAAGAATCCTGCACCTACCTGACCGGCTATCACCACAATCGGGGTACTGTCAATCATGGCATCGGCTATGCCGGTAATGGTATTTGTCGCACCTGGTCCGCTTGTCACCAAACATACCCCAACCTTTCCGGATACGCGGGCAAATCCTTGTGCTGCATGAGCCGCTCCTTGTTCATGACGCACCAATATATGATTCAATCGGTCACGATGGTCATACAAGGCGTCAAATACCGGCATGATAGCTCCGCCCGGATATCCGAATATCGTTTCAACACCTTCCTGTTCCAAGGAACGCATCAACGCTTCTGAACCTGTAACTATATTTTTATCTTTTTCCATAATCTATTCTTTTTTAGTGGACAAGGTTTATACCTCGTGATTTCGTTTCCTCGTCCCCTAATCAAACTAAATGATTCTAACGCCTCCTTTATCGGCTGATGATACCATTTTACTATACGCTTTCAGCGCCTTCGACACTTCCCGTTTACGGAATGGAGGAGTGAATGCTTGTGCTCCACGTGCCTCTTCCTTTTTCCGGCGTTCGGTCAGTTCTTCGTCCGAGAGACGTACCTGCAATGTCCGATTCGGAATATCTATTTCAATGATATCTCCATCTTGCACTAATCCGATATTTCCGCCAGCTGCAGCCTCTGGAGAGATATGTCCGATGGATAGTCCGGAGGTGCCTCCACTGAAACGTCCGTCAGTAATCAACGCACATTCTTTACCCAAATGGCGGCTCTTGATATACGAGGTAGGATAAAGCATCTCCTGCATACCCGGTCCACCCTTGGGACCTTCATAGATGATAACCACGACATCTCCAGCCTGAACCTTTCCGCCTAATATTCCTTCACAAGCAGCTTCCTGCGAGTCGAACACTTTGGCGGGGCCTGCAAATTTCCAAATGCTTTCGTCTACGCCGGCGGTTTTGACTACGCATCCGTCTTGCGCGATATTACCTTTCAATACCGCCAGCCCTCCATCTTTGGAATAGGCATGGGCTACGTCACGGATGCATCCCCCCGCACGGTCGGTATCCAATGTCTCATAATAATTTTCCTGTGCGCCCATCGTGATGCAGAAGCGGTTTCCCGGAGCGCTCTTGTAAATCTTTATGGCTTCTTCAGTGACATTCGGAGAAGTGATGGCATACTGATCGACCACTTCCGTCAGGCTTTTCCCGTCTACCCGTTTCACAGCCCCGTCTACCAGTCCGGCCTTCAACAGCTCGTGCATAATTGAAAGAATACCTCCGGCACGGTTTACATCCTGTACATGATAAACCTGAGTATTTGGGGCCACCTTACACAGGCAGGGTATCTTCCGGGATAACATATCGATATCATCCATCGTAAAGTCGGCCTCGGCTTCATGAGCTATAGCCAGAAGGTGGAGTACCGTATTGGTCGAACCGCCCATAGCTATATCCAATGACATGGCATTCAGGAACGCTTGCCGGGTTGCTATCGAACGGGGGAGTACCGAGTTGTCTCCGTCACGGTAATATTTATAAGCATTTTCTACAACCAGTCTGGCTGCGTCCTTGAATAATTGTACCCGATTGGCATGAGTCGCTACAATCGTCCCATTTCCCGGAAGAGCCAGTCCGATAGCTTCGTTCAGACAATTCATGGAGTTGGCCGTGAACATGCCCGAACAGCATCCGCATCCCGGACACGCATGGCGTTCTACCTCCGCTATCTGTTCATCGCTTACCGACGTATCTGCGGCTTCAATCATCGCGTCAATCAAATCCAGATGACGTCCGTTCCACTCACCGGCTTCCATCGGTCCGCCTGAGACAAAAACAGTCGGGATATTCAAACGCATGGCCGCCATCAGCATACCTGGCGTGATCTTATCGCAATTACTGATACACACCATTGCATCTGCCTTATGTGCGTTGACCATATATTCCACACTGTCCGCAATGATGTCGCGCGAAGGCAAGGAATAAAGCATCCCATCGTGCCCCATAGCAATACCGTCATCAATGGCTATCGTATTGAACTCTGCGGCAAAACAACCCAATTTCTCAATTTCAGCCTTAATTAACTGGCCGGCCTCATGCAGATGTACATGCCCCGGCACAAATTGGGTGAAAGAATTGACAATCGCTATAATAGGCTTGCCAAACTGCTCTTTTTTCATCCCATTCGCACACCATAAAGCGCGTGCTCCGGCCATTCTACGCCCTTCTGTACTGAAAGAGCTTCTTAACGGATTCTTCATTTTCCCTTTGTCTCCTCTTATTTTTTTTTGTCGTTGAACGCTCCCCTGAAAGAAAAAAGCCTTTCCCCGATGGAGAAAGGCTGTAAGAAATATCTTCAAAGATTTATCGCGTCCCGCATACCTTTCTCCTTACCGGCTACCGATTAGCAAGTTCACGACGAGAATAATATGCAATACGTTGTTCAACATCTTTTTTCGTTTTACTTTGTGTTTTGACTTTGCAAATGTAGGACAATAATTTATATAAACAAAGAATTTAAAAGAAAAATATTCTATTTTCTTTCAATTATCAATCTAAATCCTATTTCATCTTGCATTTTAACAGATGAGCGGTGGGATAGGAGAGAGCAAGACCTGAGTTGGCAGGGGACATACGGTCTTGGTTTTTGTTGTTTTGTTCCCTCGTTAATTTGTTACTTGTCAACTGACTTGAGCTATGAAAGCTGAATGATTTTTATGCTAAAAGAGGCTGCCTTTTGGGCAGCCCCCTTTGAATATAAATCAAGTTTAACTAATTACAATCAATAACCCGGGTTTTGTTCCAATAACGGGTTTGCGCTCAATGTTTGGTAATTGATCGGATAACGATTGTAATTTTCGTTATTTGTTGCTGTATGATCCCACCAGTCTTCCGTTACGTAAGCATCCCAACGGATAAGGTCTGTACGACGACGGCCTTCGCGCAAGAACTCCTGCAACCACTCCTTCAAGATACGATACTTGTCCAAGTTGGCGACGGTCACCGGATCCGGATCGTTGCCACCCTCGAAGTAACGCTTACGGATAGAGTTGATGATGTCGGCGGCGCCTTGCTTATCGCCCAGACGCATCTTACACTCAGCCAAGGTGTAGTAAACCTCCGCCAAACGGATGACCGGACAATCCGGGTTGAAACGCTGGCTGTACTCGCTCTGGTTGGGCAGCGGGCTGATCTTCAGCACGCGCACGCCGGAGTTCTCCTCGGCAACGGCGATGTTCGATGGCATATCCTCGTAACAATCGTAGTTGATGCCCAGCTGGCTCAACGGAGCGATTTGGTCCACTACGTTCAACACCTGGCCCGTGTACTCGCGGCCACCCATACATTTATAGTCGGGGAAGTCCGGATTCTGCAACTCGCCAACGATAAACATACCGCGGTATTTCTGTCCGCCCTCGTAGACGTAGAGCTGCTTACGCACGTCCTGGTCGTTGAACGTCTCATACGGATTACCCAGGTTGAACTGGTAGAGGTTGCCCGCCGGATCGCGGCTCGGCGTCAAGCACAGACCATTGTTACCTCCGGCATCCTGCAAGCCGCCCAGGTACTGGTAGAAGTTATACGGGCAGGTGAAGGCGGTCAAGCCACCATCGGTCTCACCCGTGGCATTCTCGCTCGGTACGGTCCAGATAATCTCCGGGCAGGTCTCGTTGCCCCAGCCGAACACGTCGCGATAGTCGTCCGCCATCGCGTACTGTCCGTACTTACCATCGATGATATCTTGGCAAATCTGTGCAGCTTCCTCGTACATCGGCTGACCGATATAGGATTCCGCATTGAAGTATAGACGCATCTTCAAACAAGCGGCTACCGCCTGGTGGATGATGTTCGTCTCCTGCTCGCCCAATACGGTCTTTACCGGCAAATTAGGTATAGCCGTATCCAGCAATGAGTCAATAAAGTTGAATGTTTCCAAGTCCGTAGAACGGCCTTTCACATCTTCTTGCGTAGAAGTATATAAAGGCATTCCACCGAACATATCCAAAGCGTCCAGATAGAAGCAAGCCGCCAAAACATTCAGCTGGTTCAACATAGAAGTACGGTCTTCTTCGGTCAAGCCTACCGATTCGAAGTCGACAGCTTCCAAATCCTCCTTGGCGCTCCATGCCTGAGCCACACCCATCGTGGTCAAATCCCAACCATCCTTGAAGGTGCTGATATCATCGGCAAACTGATGATGGTGGATATTCTGGTAAACCGCGCCATCAAACCAGTCATTACCACGTGTCGGTACGCACATCGCGTCGGTACCCAATTCCATACAACGGACGCGGGCGTCATTTTGAGCTTCCCACCAACGCCAATGGGTAAACGGTCTGTTGAAACGCGACCAAACGGCGTCAGAATTGGTGTAATAAGTTTCCGGAACGACCTGTGAATAGAATGTCGGGTCTACATTACACGAGGTAGCCAGCAACATACAAGAAGTTCCCGCTAACAGCAAATTTTTTATTTTGATGCTTTTCATCTTTGCATTGATTTTTTAGAATGATACTTGAATACCTAATGTATAAGTGCGGACAATCGGGTCGCAGTTCCAAACTTTATCTACACCGCCTTCCCATCCGGTGATATTGACTTCTGGATTGTAGCCGGAGTAACCGGTGATAGTCGCCACATTACCCACTGTTCCGTAAACACGTACATGATCAACCAAGTTGTTGGTATATTTCTTCAGACTTAATGTATAACCCAACGTAATAGCATCGATCTTCAAGAAAGAACCATCTTCCAAGAAGTAGTCGCACAACTGCTTTACACCACGAATCTGATTGTATTTCGGGTCTTCCAATGCCGGTTTCCACAAGTTCCACTGACCTGCACCGTTTGCACCTTGAATACCTAAGTACATTGGCCATGAGTTGTACACATCGAAACCAATCCAGCTACGCATGTTGATACCCAAGTCGAAGTTCTTGTAACGGAAAGTGTTATTCCATCCCATCATCACTTTCGGCAGGTAGTTGCCAATGAATTGCTTATCGTTCACCGTCTTCTCGCCGGCGGGGATCACCTCGCCATCCTTGTTATAGAGCAGGAACTCGCCGTTCTCGTCAAAGCCTGCGAACTTCCAGATGTAGTAAGCGCCAATCTCCGCACCGTCCTGCAACAAGGAAGCGTCGCCCGGCCAACCCGGCTCGTCGAAGCCATTACCAACGATCTGCGTACCATCGCCCCACGTAGAGAGCACCTTACCGCTGTTGTGACTCAGGTTCAGGTTCGAGGTCCAGGTGAAGTCCTTGGTCTGGATAATGTCCGCGCCAATCTCGAACTCCCAACCCTTACTCTCCATCTCGCCGATGTTCTGCCATTGTTGCGCGTTCGGATACGGAGGCTGCGGCACGTTCACGTTGTACAGCATACCATCGATCTTCCGGCGATAGACATCGAACTTACCGTAGATGCGGTTGTTCAGGAAGGCGTAGTCGATACCGACGTTCCACTCCTTCTTTTCCTCCCAACCTAAATTCGGGTTCACGTTCGAAGTCGGTCCGTAGGTGTACGCCCATCCTCCGGTCGGCAACATCCAATAAGCATCAGAGCTCAACGTATTTGCCATATAAGAGGCATCGAAGTCGTTGTTACCAGTTACACCATAACCAAAACGAAGCTTCAAATCGCTCAACCAAGTGAAGTCTTTCATGAACTCTTCACCTGAAATACGCCATCCGGCTGATATTGCCCAGAAGTTACCCCAACGGTTGTCTGCGGCGAACTTAGAAGAACCTTCGTGGCGGATGGTTGCGGATAACATATATTTATCTTGGTAAGAATAGTTGGCACGGGCATACAATGCAAACAAGCGTTCTGTAATATTCTTGCTGGATTTCATCGCAGCCTTACCATCTGCTAAATAAGTACCTTTACCTATATCCCAGAACTTCACGTTATCTACCAAGAAGTTGTAGTTCGTCATACTGAAGAAGTCACCGTTCGCTTCAAAATAAGAATAACCGGCAACGGCATTCAAGTTATGTCCGCCCTCGAAGTCTTTCAGGTAAGTGAAGTATCCTTCAGATGTCAGGTTTTCCAATTTCTGGAAGCTCAAATAAGCTTTACCGGAACGGTTATTAGTAACTTCGGTCCGATGATAACGGGAATCGAAGCTATGCAATTCGTATTGACGGTTTTCATAACCCAACGTTTGCGTATAGCTCAAACCCTCTATCGGCTTAATGTTCAACTTCATCGTTACTTCCGGCTTGAACCATGTATCAATGCCCTCGTAAGTATTCAACATACGGTCGGCTACGATATTATAGTCCAATGTTTCGCCCGTCCATACGTTATAACCGCTTGGGCTGTTCTCATCATACGGCGAACGGGTCGGGTTGTTATACAATGCCTGCTTGAAGTTTGGTTTCAAATCTTCGTCTTGGTCATTCTGGTCGGAGTTACCATTGTTAGTAAACGAAGTACGCATCGTACGACGATAGTCCACAATCGGGCGAACTTCCAACCAGCCGTCGAACAACTTGAAGCTTGCGTTCAAACGGCCGCCATAGTCCCGACGATTATCTTTGATAGCAATACCTTCGTTCGTTTCGTAGAAGAAAGAGGTATAAACCTGCGCGTTCTCTGTTCCTAACTCCAATGACAAGTGATGCTTCTGCGAGAAATTATCTTTCTGCAACAAGGCATCCCACCAGTCGGCATCCTGGCCATAATCTACGATATTCACATCCGTACGTGCCCGATATTCATCGGCACTCAACATTTCCGGCTTGTTGTAGTTTTGTTTTTTGGAGAGTTCTGTACTATAATTTAGTTTTACTTTACCGCTCGTGTTCGAACCGCTCTTGGTCGTAATCAAAATGACACCCGATGCAGCACGTGTACCGTAGATGGCTCCGGCAGAGGCATCCTTCAATACATCGATTGATTTGATATCGTCTTGGTTCAATGCGCGGATATCCCCGCCCGGGAAACCATCGACTACAATCAACGGCTCTTTACCGGAGTTAATAGAGGTTAAGCCACGCAACTGAATCGTTGTCTTGTCATTGGCTCCACCGCTATTTGCCATCACCAAACCACTGATTTTACCTTGTAAAGAAGTGGTGATATCCGAACCGCCCACACCTTTCATCATGTCGCCTGCGGACAAAGAAGTTACAGAACTGGTCACCTGTTTCTTTTCCATTGTACCGTAACCCACTACAACTACCTCTTCCAGGGCTTTGGAGTCTTCCTCCAATGTTACGTTGATGTTTGTTTGATTTCCTACCGGTACTTCTTTGGTAATGTAACCGATATAGGAGATTTCGAGAATTGCGTTTGCCGGAACGTCCTGCAAAGTAACCTGACCGTTGAAATCGGTTACATTACCGTTGGTTGTTCCCTTGACAATTACATTAGCACCGATCAATTCACCGGCCTCATCCGACACGGTAACCGTCACTGTTCTACCATCTTGAGTTACAGACATGATTTTCGGACCATTGTCTAATCCTACTCCGCCGGCCGCAAACATAGGAGATGCCGCCATCATCAATAACCCCGTGGTAAGTAATACAGAACTGGGTCTGATCAGACCGCCCTGTCTTTGCATGTTTTTCTTACTACACTTTTTCATTACGGGCTCTTTTACTTAAAAGATTAACGATAAAACACAGATTAAAAAATTGTCTACTAACAACGCAGTTAACATTCGTTAGATTTAGACACAGTACTACAAGAACTATGGTGTTTTTCACACACAAATTTTTGTTAGCACGCCACAAAATTAAAAACTTTTTTCTTATTCTCAAAAAAGATTTAGGCAAAAATATTATTACATTTTTAAATAAATATTCAAATAGGACCAATTTTAGCTTGTAATGTACTAAGAAAGACATAGTTCTTGTAGCACTCTCATCTTCGTGCCTCCGATAAAATCTTTGCGTACCTTAATGTTTAAAAATCCAATCGTCAACTGTCATTTTGCCTTAATTTACCCATTTCAGCTAACGTGCATTTTGCAAAAAATCCTCCAACCAGAGGAAAAACGGCTTGTTTTCTGTCAATTTGCACCGGTATTTTCCCAAATTCATGCCTATCTTTTCTTTCAATGTATGTTATCTTTTCCGCCAAAGTTGCTTATGTTTTGCAAAATTGTTCGGTATCTTTTTTTTGCAACCACCCTTTATTTTTGAAAAAATATCGATTTTTTGATAGAACATACTATTTATACTCACCAAATTCGCTTAAAATTCTTCTGGAATAAAATCTTTTCCAAATCAGAATATCTCGCTATAATCTAATCATACTGAATAAATTATCTAAAAAAACAGCTCCTTCAACTCGCCGAGAAGCCTCTCATTTTGCAAAATCCGTATAACGGGTCGAAAAACGAGCGTATTTCGAGAGGTAAATTAACATTTTGACACATTGTCAAGTTAAAATACGCATCACTATATATTATAATGTATACATCTCAAGGTGCCCCTCTATTCATAAATAAAAGTACACGCAAAGTGAGAGAGAATGCGTAAACGAAGGACTTTTTTTAACAATTAGTATACCCTTAACAAAAAGAAATCCTGAAAAGCTCCGGTTCTTGTAGTACTGCGTTTAAATCTAACGAATGTTAACTGCGTTGTTAGTAGACATTTTTTTAATCTGTGTTTTATCGTTTATCTTTTAAGTAAAAGAGCCCGTAATGAAAAAGTGTAGTAAGAAAAACATGCAAAGACAGGGCGGTCTGATCAGACCCAGTTCTGTATTACTTACCACGGGGTTATTGATGATGGCGGCATCTCCTATGTTTGCGGCCGGCGGAGTAGGATTAGACAATGGTCCGAAAATCATGTCTGTAACTCAAGATGGTAGAACAGTGACGGTTACCGTGTCGGATGAGGCCGGTGAACTGATTGGCGCTAATGTGATTGTAAAAGGGACGACTAACGGTAACGTGACGGATATGAATGGTCAGGTTACGTTGCAGAATGTTCCGGAAAATGCAATCCTGGAAGTTTCTTATATTGGTTATGAGACCAAAGAAGTGCCCGTAGGCAATCAGACAAACATCAACGTAATGCTTAGTGAAGACTCCAGAGCCTTGGAAGAGGTAGTGGTAGTGGGTTACGGTACGATGGAAAAGAAACAGGTGACCAGTGCAGTTACCTCTATCTCGGCGGATGACATGATGGTCGGTGTGAAAGGTGCCGATATTACGTCCTCTTTGCAAGGTAAAATCAGTGGTTTGATGATTCGTAACGCGGGCCGTGTTAATGATGGTTCTACCATTTATTTACGTGGTTTGTCTTCCATCAACTCGGGTAAGTCTCCGTTGATCGTTGTTGATGGTTTCCCTGGAGGAGATATTCGTTCTATCAATCAGGACGATATCAAGTCTATTGATGTATTGAAGGATGCTTCTGCCGGTGCCATCTACGGTACCCGCGCTGCAGCCGGTGTCATCTTGATTACCACGAAGAGCGGTTCAAACACCAATGGCAAAGTGAAGTTGACTTATAACACCGAACTCTCTAAAAAGCAGGACTACGGAAAACCGCGCGTATTGACAGCTGACGAATACCGCGAATACAAGGTGGGTCCGGATTATGGAAGCAGTACAGACTGGTGGGACGAACTGATTAATGACAACAACTTCTCTCAGAAACATACCTTCTCGTTGGAGATGGGTACAGAAAATGCCCAAGTGTATTCTTCTTTCTTCTATGAAGGCAATGAAGGTATCGCTATTGACGACTCACGTACCGACTACGGCGGACGTATCAATGCCAACTTCAAATTGATGGATGGCTGGTTGGAAATCCGTCCGGTAGTAGACTATCGCCAGGCTTTGCGTAACAACAACGTGCCGAATTTCCAGCAGGCTTTGCGTAACAACCCGACTCGTTCCCCGTATGACCCGGATAGTGAAACCGGCTATAATGTATGGACCGGCGAGTCTTTGGATTACAACGTATTGGCAGACTCTAAGTTATATGATTACGAAGGTTTGGATAAATGGTTCAAGCCGGAAGTAACGATGAAATTGAATATCAAGCCGGTAGAAGGCTTAAGCTATACGCAGACTGTTGGATTCGAGAACCGTCAATGGGAATTGCACCAGTACCGTTCTCGTTATCATAGAGATGAATTGAACAATAGCCGTAACGGCTGGGCAAAATTGGAGTTCAGTAAGACAGAAAATCTGACCTCTGAAGGTTACTTCTCGTATGTACGTGATTTTAAAGGCGGGCATAATATTAACGCTACTTTAGGTTATTCCTATTTTGAAGAAAACGGTGAGAACTTCAATGCGGAAAACTATAACTTCGAGGTAGATGGCATCAAGTATTGGGATATAGGAAAAGGTTCTTTCTTAAGTGATGGTAAAGCCGGTATGGGGTCCGGTAAGAACATTACCGAACGTTTGTTCGCTATCTATGCCCGTGCCAACTATTCGTACAACGACAAGTATATGTTGTCCGCGACACTCCGTCATGAGGGTTCATCCAAGTTTGCCGCAGACAATCGTTGGGGTAACTTCTGGTCCGTATCTGGTGGTTGGCGTATATCAGCCGAGGAATTCATGAAAGATTTCGACTGGTTGAGTGATTTGAAAGTACGTTTCGGTTATGGTGTTACCGGTAACAACGATTTCGATGCTTCTTATATGGCTAATTTGTTAGGTTCGGATGCCTACTGGATGCTGCCAAACGGTACCTGGGCTTATTCGTATGGTAAGACACAGAATGTGAACCCGAACTTAGGTTGGGAGGAAAAATCAGAATGGGACTTGGGTATCGACTATGCGTTCTTCAACAACCGCCTCTATGGTAAGTTTGATGTCTATCGCCGTAAGATCGATAACATGATTTATTCTGTTAAGGTGCCTCAGCCTCCTTATACGCAAGGAACTCAATGGCAGAACATCGGTTCGATGGAAAGTAAAGGTTGGGAATTTGAAATCGGCGGAGATATCATCCAGACCCAAGACTTTACGTGGACTTCTAACTTGAACCTGACACACTATACGGGAAAGATCCTGACGTTGGATGGTAGTAGTACCTATCAGAACGGTAACGGATTCCCGGCTCCGGGCTCTCCGGGTGATGCAGCGCGCATTGAGTCAGGCTCTACGGTAGGTGATTTCTATATCTGGAAATTCGCGGGCTTTGACGAAGAAGGAAACTTCTTGTTGTATGACAAGGATGATAATATCATTCCGGCTTCACAAAAGTCAGAAGACGACAAACGTTACATCGGTAATTACATTCCGAAGTTGATGTTAGGCTGGAACAACTCATTCCGCTATAAGAACTTCGACTTGAATATCAGTATGCGTAGCTGGCTGAACTTTGATGTGTATAACCAGTTGAACATGTACTTCGGTATTCAGGGCCTGACGGAGTTGAACGTATTGAAAGAGGCGTATGGCAAGTTCAATGAAATCCGGGGCGAGAAGGAGCTTTGCGATTATTATTTGGAAGATGGTTCGTTCTTGAAGATCGATGCGATTACCTTGGGTTACTCATTGAATCTGAAGAAATATACGAACAATCTGGTAGACCGCCTGCGTGTCTATGGTACAGTAGGAAATGTTTGTACGATTACCGGATATAGCGGTATGAACCCGGAAGTGGATATCACAAGCTGGGATCAGGGAACTGAAAGATTTGACGGTATCTATCCGTTAGTACGTACTTACACATTAGGTATTCAAGTAACATTCTAAAGAAAGGATTGGATCAACATGAAAACAAATAAATTAGTTAATTGGCTAGTAGGAGGTATTGCTTGTATCGCCGTAGGAACTTCCTGTGATGTAGAGCCATCGTTCTATTCTCAAGTGGTTCCGGAAACATTCTATTCGTCACAAGATGCGGTTTGGGAGCGTTTTAACCGTCCGTTCACCCACTGGCGCTGGTGGGTCGCTCAAGACCGTGCACGTTGGGAATTGCAGGAATTTGGAACGGACGAGATCTGTGTGCCGACCCGTGGTAGTGACTGGTATAACGGTGCGGTTTATCAGAAATTCCATCACCATGAGTTCGGGACTGATATGGTTAGTATCGAGACCGGATGGACGAACTTCTCGATGGGGGTAGCTTTGGCTTGGGATGCCATGGAGGATTTGGCTCAGGTGGATTTTGATGCGTTGGGCTTTGAAGAGGGAACTTACGAGTCGATGATCAATCAGATGAACACCTTGGCGGCTTCTTTCTATTTGGACGGATTGGATTTCTTTGGCGGTGTGCCTTTGTATAAGACAACCCAGAGTGATGTCCTTCCGCGTTCTACGGATGTGGAGACATTCAACTTTATTGATTCGTTGTTGACACAATCACTTCCCAACTTACCGGTAAAGACCGTATTGGGCGAACAAGAGACTAATACGATTCACCAGGCGGTAGCAGCAGCCTTGAAAGCCCGTCTCTATTTCAATGCGGAGGCCTATATCGGCCAGCCGATGTATGAAGAGGCAGCTCAAATCTGTCAGGATATCATCGATGGTGTGTATGGCGAATATGATCTGGCCACAGACTGGACCAATATCTTCGGGTGGGGCAATGAAAATTGTCCGGAAATGATTTGGGTAGTACCAAGCGAGAATGCTAAGCTGGAAACCGATGGCGCGTTCTGGGGCTTCACCGTTCCATACAATTACAAGGATTATCTGGGAGGATTGGTTGACTCTGGTTCCGATAATGGTTGTTGCTTGCTTCCAAGCCGTGATCCGGAAGGTAACCTGTATAACTTCAACTTGGGCAATAATTACGAAGGATATAATGACAAGGATGTCCGTAAGCAGAATTATGTGTATGAAGGTGACGGAAAGTATCGCGGTATGTTTATTGTCGGTGAGCTAATCAATCCGGACAATCCAAGTTGGATTTGCACCGGTACGCGCGAATACAATGCACAGACTTTGACCGTAGTTGACCAGATTGCCCGCTTCTCAGAGGTAGGTACCACCTATAGCAGTGTGTCAGAATTACCGTCTACGGTAGCTGATGCCGAAGAGAACTCCGGTGTCCGTCCGATGAAGCGCAGCCCGCGTCCGAATCAGGAGGAATATAAGCAGAAGTTCAATCCGGATATCCCTATCATCCGTTTGACAGAAATTTATTACACCTTAGCGGAATGTAAGATGCGCCTGGGTGACAAGCAAGGTGCAGCAGATTTGATTAACAAAGTCCGTTTACGTTATTTTGAGGATGGCGTAGATCCGGATCCTGTAACTGCTGCTAACTTGGATAAATACCGTATGTTGAAAGAATGGAAATTGGAATTCTTGAATGAAGGCCGCCGTCGTACTGATTTGGTTCGTTGGGATGCCTACGTTACGGAAGACTGGTGGGATCATAAAGCTACCAACAACGAGAATTACAATCGTTTCCCGATTCACTATAGTATCATGGGTGCTAATACCTTATTGGAACAGAACCCGGGTTATTAATTGTAATATGGTTAAACAAACAGAGGCTGCCTTTTGGAGGCAGCCTCTGTTTGTTTAAAAGGGGGCTGTGTCAAAATGAATGTTTTGATACAACCCCATTAAGGTGTGTCAGAATTAGCAAAATGCAAGGCATTGAGGATGAGGACGACAGGAGTTTACTGGAGTAAATGACTTAGCCCGAATTCCGAAAATAACGCAGCAGTTTGCAATTATGACACACCGTCTTGTGTATTAAAAGAACCCTAAATTGTTGTCACGGCAATTATTCTTGTGATTTTATTCCCTTATAGAAACGCTATATTTGTTTTTAGGAGCTATTTCAAAATAGTTTCTAAGTCTGACCATCAGATTGGTTTGGATTTAACACTCAATATCTATTCCCTTCCGGGGGAAAATTGATGGAAGTAAAAAATGGGTAGACAGATAGGACTTTGGTGGCAGATTAAGCCGAGAGATTGAATAGCTTCTCGTAAGCGCGAATAAAAATCCTCGGAGATATTCTTTAGAAAAATCTGAAATAAATCCAAAGCCGCTTCTTCATGGCCTTTTATAATTCTATAAAAAAAGCTGCGAACCGGAAACGGAACGCAGCCTTTATAAATAATATTCTTTGAGTTTATCTGTCTTTAAGTTCTTATTGTATTTTTACTTTATAAACCGATAAACTTATGAACGACCAATTTGATTAAGCGTTTTCACCTTCACCTTCAATACCTACACCCACTTTTCCACCTTGCTTGCGGATCCGGTGCTTTTGGATTTCGTAAGCAATTGGAGTCGCAACGAACAGGGTTGAATAAGTACCTATGATGATACCCAGCAAGATGGCAAAGGTAAAGCTTCGGATAGTACTTCCTCCCAAAATGAAGATACAGATTACTACAACCAATGTCGTCAATGAAGTATTGAAGGTACGGCTCAGCGTAGAGTTCAACGCATCATTGATTACCACATACCGGTCTCGTTTCGGGTAGAGGTGGATTGTCTCACGAATACGGTCGAATACCACTACGGTATCGTTAATAGAATAACCGATAATCGTTAAGATAGCCGCGATAAAGGTCTGGTCGACCTCCATAGAGAACGGCAATATCTTCCATAATAAGGTATAGAACGCTATAATACACAAGGTCGTTGTGGCTACCGTAGCAAATGCACCTACCGAGAACGAGATATCCCGGAAACGGAGTAAGATATAAGCTGCCATACAAATCATAGAGAAGATAACAGCCAGGAACGCAGCGTTCTTAATATCATCCGCCATAGCCGGACCTACCTTTTGCGAACTCTTTACATAGTCGCTTACAAATTGATCTAATGTGGTGCCCTCTTTCAACAGCGGTTTCAAACCTTCGTACAGCTTCGATTCGATATCCTGGTCAACATTCGGATCGGTATCAGCAATACGATAGTTGGTCGAGATACGAACTTGGTCCGGAGTACCGATGGTGATCACACTAACAGCACCGTCCAATTGCGGATCCAACATACTGCGAACCTTATCGGTCTGTACATTCTGATCGAAACGGACTACATAGTTGCGACCACCTGTAAAGTCGATACCTTCATTTAAGCCGATTGTCATCATGGATATACAACCTAAAACAACGATTGCGGCCGGAATCAGATAACCAACTTTACGTGCGCCTAAGAAGTTAATCTTCGGATCACGCAACAGGTTCTCAGAGATACGAGTTACGAAAGTAACTTTCTTCAGTTTATCTTTGGCCAACAACGATTCATAAACGATACGGGTCAAGAACACGGCCGTCAAGAAGTTGGCAAACAAACCGATAATCAAAGTCGTGGCGAAACCACGGATAGGACCGGTTCCGAAGTAGAACAAGACAATACCGGTAATGATAGACGTCAAGTTCGAGTCGAAAATTGCCGAGAAAGCGTTTCCATAACCATCGGCAATCGCTTTACTTAAACCTTTACCGGCACGAAGTTCTTCCTTGGTACGTTCATAAATCAACACGTTCGCATCGACCGCCATACCCAAAGTCAAGACCATACCGGCGATACCCGGCAAAGTCAATACGGCCTGGAAGGAAGCCAATACACCCATCGTGAAGAAAATATTCAAAATCAATGCCCCGTTGGCAATCATACCCGGAATCAAGCCGTAGAAGGTACACATGTAAACCATCAGCAGTACCAAAGCGATGATAAATGAGATAAAGCCTGCGTTGATGGCTTCTTGACCCAATGACGGACCTACCACATCTTCCTGAACGATATGAACCGAAGCCGCCATTTTACCGGATTTCAATACGTTTGCCAAGTCTTTTGCCTCTTCAGGAGTAAAGTTACCTGTAATAGAAGACTGGCCACCGGTAATTTCTGTCTGTACATTCGGGGCTGAATAAACCATGTCATCCAGCACGATAGCAATTGAACGGCCGATATTATCTTTTGTCAGACGAGCCCAAGCTTTGGCGCCTTCAGCATTCATTTCCATGCTGACTACCTGTTCCGTACGTCCCGGCTGCTGATTGAAGTCTGCATTCGCATCGGTGACCACATCTCCGCCCAATGCCGGGGAGCCATCGCGGTTCGTTACTTTCAGTGCATATAATTCAAAAAACATGCCTTTTTCATCCATCGCCTTTACGCCCCATTTTAGAGACAAGTTGCGAGGAAGTGCGTCTTTCACTTGCTTGATGTTCAGATATTCAGTGATCTTTGCCATATCGGTTGCACGGGCATAACCGACTACAGCACTCGGAGCCAACTGACCATTGTATTGATTGATCTGCAACAAGGCAAACAAGGGATGTTGCTTTGCAAACTCTTCTGCGCTCTGATTCTGTTCTGTTGCTTCAGGTGTATCTTGAATCTTTGCCAAAAGAGAATCTGTTTCTGTAGCCGGGGTCTCTGCCTGAGCGGTTGTTTCAGCTGTTTCAGCCGAAGCCATTGCTACGGAGTCTGCCTGATTGGCGGCCAATACATTTGCCAAAGCGGCATCGGCAGCAACTAATTGCTGGTAGATTTCCGGCAATTTATAAGTTTCCCAGAATTCCAAGTTGGCACTACCCTGTAACAATTTGCGGACACGTTCCGGTTCTTTCACACCCGGTAATTCCACCAAGATACGGCCAGCTGTTTCCAGACGTTGGATATTCGGAGCAACCACACCGAAACGGTCGATACGCGTACGCAATACATTGAAAGAATTGTCGATTGCGCTCTGCAACTCTTCTTTCAATACCGCTACTACTTCCGCATCTGAACTTTGGGGAGTAATCTTGTCCTTTAATTCGAAAGTACTAAAAATAGAAGCCAGACGAGCGTTGCCATTCAAAGCTTTGTACTCATCGGCGAATAAATCAATAAAATTCCGCTGGCTGGTGGCTTGAGCTGCATAGGCTAAATCCAACGCTTTGTTGAAATTTTCGTCCGGATTATTGTTGGCTAATGAACGAATTACGTCAGGAACACTTAGTTCCAGTATCACATTCATACCGCCTTTCAAGTCCAGACCTAATCCGATTTCCATCTCGCGGCATTCTTTGAGCGTATAGCCCAACCACACCTTTTCGGTTGACAATGAGTCTAAATACAGACTTTCTTTCACAGGATCTCCACCGGCATATTCAGCAGCTTTCTTGTTGTATCTGTTCGTCACGAATGAGAAAGACAAATAGAACAAGCAAACTAACGTCAGTAGCACAGCAAAGACCTTCACGAATCCTTTGTTTTGCATTTGAACTTATAGTTTTTGTTATTATATTTATTACATTTGATTTTTTATCAGGGTGCAAATATAGAGTTTTTTTTCTTGATTAAGAGTAATTAGAATAATTATTTGCTTGAAGTTAGGTAATTCAGAAAGCAAATCTTTATCTTTGGCGGAAAATTAATAAAGATTTCCATGAAATACGTATTTTATCTGTTGGCATTCTTGCCATTATTCTTGTCAGCACAAGATGATTCCAAATATCTGGACGGTGCTGTCCCTGTCGAAAAGGGAAGAGTCGTTTTTACGAAAAAGATTGACGCCCCCTCGATGAGCCGTCAGGAAGTATATGCTACCGCTTTGCAATGGGCGAACGAGAGATTCGTTACTAATGATGAAGAGGGGCAGCAGTGTCGGGTAGCGTTTCAAAACCCCGAGGGAGGTGAAATTGCCGCAACGGGCAAAGAATATATTGTGTTTTCCAGTACGATTTTGGCGTTAGACCGTTCGTTGATGTCTTATCAAGCCTTGATTTATTGTGAAGATAACGCTTGCCGGATCAAGTTGACAAATATCCGTTATGAATATTCTGTCGCTTATCAACGTGAACCGGAAAAATATGCAGCTGAGGAATGGATTACCGACCAATATGCTTTGCGTAAAGGCAAATTGAACCGCATCACCGGCAAATTCCGCCGGGGTACCATCGATTTTGCCGATGCGCTTTTCCAAAGTGCCGAAGAGGCTTTCCAGAAAGCCGGGGTACAAATATTGCCTCCAGAAGAGACCGAAGCTACCGCAGCACCGGAACCTGTAACTGCTCCGGGAAAGCAGGCAGTCATTCCGGCTACGCCTATCGTTCCGGCATTAGGCACTCCAGAAGGCTTCAAAGCTATGTCGGTAGAGGATATGCCGAGCACATTGGTTCAGTTGCTGCAACAAAGTGTTCTGCGAATTAAAATGGCCGACAATAACATTACGGAGAACCAAGCAGAATGGAAAGGATTCGGAAAAATGTTCGGCAAGGACATCGCTTCCATCGCGCTTGATGCGGACAGTCATTTCTATCAGCAGGTGAAGGACGGTGAGGTCTATACGTTGCAGTTTGCGCCGGAGCCCTTCTCGCAAGATGCGGTCTGGATGATCATTGAATGCAGCAAACAAGGGGAGACCGCAGAAGGCGATAAACGGACGGTCATTGGTGAAGTATTGAAAATTTGGGTAAAATAAGATCTGCTATACAAAAAAACAAACTAATAGAACATGAAAAAACATGTATTATCTCTTTTGGGCTTGTGTTGTCTCTGCGGGCTGCAGGCCCAACAAACGTATCAGAACCCGGTTATTCATGGAGATGTGGCAGATCCTACTATTATTCGGGTGAATCAGACGTATTATGCAGCAGGTACCTCATCGGAGTGGGCTCCGTTCTATCCGTTGTACCAATCTTCTGATCTGGTCAATTGGGTGCAGATCGGACACCTGTTTGATCAGCAACCGGAATGGACCAAATCCTCTTTCTGGGCTCCGGAACTTTTCCAGTATAAAGGTAAGACTTACGTCTATTATACCGCGCGGCGGAAATCTGATGGCATTTCGTATATCGGTGTAGCAACGGCAGATTCTCCGGCAGGACCTTATACGGACCACGGAGTTGTAGTGGAATATGGCACAGAGGCGATCGACGCGTTTATCCTGGAGGATGGCGGTGATTTGTATATCAGTTGGAAGGCTTACGGATTAGATAAACGTCCGATTGAGTTGTTAGGATGCAAATTGTCGGATGATGGTCTGCGTTTGGATGGAGAAATATTTTCTTTGTTGAAGGATGACGAACGAAGAGGTATGGAGGGCCAACATTGGCTGAAAGCCGGTGATTATTATTACCTGATTTATTCGGTGAACGGTTGCTGTGGGCCGCAGAGTGATTATGCGGTAGCAATTGCCCGTTCCAAGCATTTGAAAGGTCCGTATGAGAAATATGAAGGCAATCCAATTCTACATGGTGATGGGAAGACCGTACAATCTTGTGGGCATGGTACGATAACCACCACTCCTGACGGACGGATGTTTTATCTTTGCCATGCTTATCTGACAGGAGATGATTTCTTTATGGGGCGCCAACCGATTCTTCAGGAGATTGTTTTAGGCGAAGATGACTGGTTCCATTTCAAGGAAGGAGAAGAGGCCAAATTGCAGCATCCTACACCTTTTCCTCGGACAGCCCAACAACCGGTGTTCGACTTTCAAGATGATTTCGCTTCACGGAAATTGAATGTAGCTTGGTCGTGGAATTATCCTTATTCTACACCGGATATCCGATTGGAAAAAGGACGCTTGTCTTTACAAGGCACACTGAAACCGGATTGCACGGGAGGAACCGCACTTTGTTTGCGTCCGGAAGCTTCGCTTTATTGCATGGAGACAGCTGTTGCCAATCAGAATCAAGCTTGGAAAGGACTTACTCTGTATGGGGATGATAAAAACTATGTCACTTTTGGAGTACAAGGAGATAATTTGCAACTGAAGATGGTAAAATCCGGAGAGGATATAGTATTGAGTGAACCGATTCCATTACCGGAAAACCAGGCTGTCGTCTACTTGCGTATGCAGGTTAAAGGCGGACATCCTGAAAGTTTCTCCTATAGTTTGGATAATCGGAGTTGGCTTTCGATTCAAGAAGAGAAGAATGGTCTGCAAAAAAGTTTGGTACAATGGGATCGTGTAGCCCGTCCCGGATTGTTTCAACAAGGCGCAGGTGCTGCCGAGTTTGAATATGTACGGATGAGTTATCCAATAAGATGACGATACTTTGATTGATAAGATACGGAATTATCCAATGATTTGTATATTAAAGGCGGTGTGCCAATATCTCTTTCTGACACACCGCCTTTACTTGATGGGTTTATTTCCGTTTTTTCTTATCTGTTCGCTTTTTGCTTTCACGCATGAATCGGTTCTGAGCTGTGCTGCGGCGCTTGCGACCTTTTCCTTTTGAGCCTTTCTTATCGTTCTCTTCAGCCTTTTCTTGGGCGAATTCTACAGAAATACGACGTCCGTCCAATTCAAATCCATTCATTCGTTTGACCACACGGCGTGCTTCAGCTTCTTCTACTTCGAAGAAAGAGAATTTTTCCATCAGGTCAATCCTGCCTATCCGAACTTTGCCTTTGATACATCGGTGAACAATATCAATCAGATCATTGACAAACAAGCCGTCTTTCTTTCCGAAATTGATGAACAAGCGTGTAAAACCCTCTTCAGCCTTACGGCTTCGTTTTCCATCTTTTTCCTTGCGTGACGGTTTGTCATCAATAGTCTCAATCTCATCCGCATCTTTATAATAGTCGATCATCCGGTTGAACTCTAAGGAAACCATGCGTTTAATGATATCCTCTTTGTCCAGCCATTCCAATTTGCGGTAAATCTGAGGCATTAACTCGGCGATTTCCTCTTCGTTGACTTTGACCTTCTCAATCTGATCTACCAAATTAAACAGCTGTTTCGCGCAAATCTCCTTTCCGGTAGGCATTACCCCTTTTTCAAACTGTTTATTGATAACCTTTTCTATTTCCTTGATTTTCCTTTTTTCTTTCACATGGCAAATAGAAATGGAAATACCCGTTTTCCCGGCTCTACCGGTACGTCCGCGACGGTGGGTGTATGACTCTACTTCATCTGGAAGCCCATAATTGATTACATGTGTCAAATCATCCACATCCAATCCGCGGGCAGCCACATCGGTAGCTACCAGAAGCTGCAGATTCTTGATGCGGAACTTTTGCATCACATAATCCCGTTGTGCTTGACTCAGTTCGCCGTGCAAGGAATCGGCATTGTAGCCATCTTGAATCAACTTGTCAGCTATTTCCTGTGTCTCTTTACGCGTACGACAGAAGATAATGCCGTAAATATTCGGATAGAAATCGGCAATACGTTTTAGAGCCAGGTATTTATCCTGAGCACGAACCATATAATAGATGTCACGGATATTCTTATTCCCTTCATTTTTTCGGCCGATGACAATCTCCTTCGGATGGTTCATATATTTCTTGCTAATGGAGGCGATACCCTGTGGCATGGTAGCCGAGAAGAGTAACATATTTCTCGTTGTAGGAACCTCAGCAAGAATAGCATCGATACTCTCCGAAAATCCCATGTTCAGCATCTCGTCTGCTTCGTCCAAAATTACATTCCGGATAGCAGACAGATTCACTGTTTTCCGGTTCATCAAATCCAGCAAACGGCCCGGTGTCGCTACTACAACATGAACGCCCCGTTTCAAGGTCTTGATCTGGCTCTCGATACTCGACCCGCCGTAAACCGGGAGAACCCTCAGATGGTCAATGTACTTGGAATAATCATTCAAATCATCTGCAATCTGCAGGCACAATTCACGGGTAGGACACAATACCAATGCTTGGGGCTGGTAGTTCTCCACATCAATTTTCTGTAATATGGGTAATCCGTAAGCAGCAGTCTTTCCGGTTCCTGTCTGTGCCAATGCTATTACATCGTTATCTTCTCCCAATAGAAAAGGAATCACTTCCTCTTGAACGGGCATGGGAGACTCATATCCCAATTCTTGAATTGCCTTCAGGATAGGTGCGGCAACTCCTAATTCTTCAAATGTTTTCAAATCGCGATTGTTAATGGTGATAAATTATGATACCTTTTTGCGGTGCAAAGGTAGGAAAATCTTATGAGCCTAATCCTATCTCAATAGGATATCTTTCAGCTTTTCTTGTTTTTTAGCAGATAAATCCAGTTCATCTTCCAGATATTCCTTAAAAGATCCGAACTGTTTATCGATTTCCTTGTAGGCAATGTCTAGAAATGATTCGTCTACAAGGAGCAGGGTGGTCATGGTCTCCTGTGCATCCGAACTTAACGAAGAAACCGTTTGCGACATGAAACTCGGATCTATATATTGGTTCGAAGCCAGATAATCTTTGAGGACCGAATCATACGGAATCCCCAGCATTGTAAGCAACAAAGCAGAAAGATAACCAACGCGGTCTTTTCCCAATGTTCCTTGCAAGAGAATCGGGTAATTCGCTTCATCCAAAAATATCTGCAAGACTTGTGCATAGGACTCAGAGCATTCTGTAACGAAACGGATATAGGTATCTTCCAAGTAAATCTTACCATCACGCTTGCGTACCTTGTTTTCCATCAGACGCTCTAAGAAGTCTTCTTTATTCCCGTCAAGAATCGGCATCGAAATCACCTTCACATTCGGGAAATGGATGGGACGCTCGTTTATTTCTTCTTGAGGGCGCAAATCAATAATCGTTTTTATTCCACTTAATAAAAGTCGGATTGAATCCCGGTCACTATACTGACTTATACATCCGGAACGATAAATCATACCCCACCTTACATGCTTGCCTTTCTGTGCGGAATAACCTCCTAAGTCCCGAAAGTTTTGGATGCGATCCATAAACGAATAGCGTGCCGCGATATCTTGCGGGCAGACGTCATTGAAAGTAATTCGGAAATATTTCCGCTTCAAATTATCTTGGGTAACATAACGGGCAACCCCATTTTGGATGTCTGCATAAATTACAGGCTGAGACATATCAAACTTATCTGGTGTATCAGAAACGTACACCTTGACCGTCCCTTTAATTTGCGGATTGGTTTCCCACTTGATGATGTAATTCCCTATCTCATCACGCACACAAAGTGCACGGACGTCACATTTGTCAGACGAACAGCTCATGAAAGTGAGCAGAAAGCCCATTATACTTATAATATATCTCATCACCATTCTATTGTTATTGCCTTTCTCTTTATTGATTACGCTTCGCAATATAATTGTCATAACTCTGACAAACCTCTGTAGAGAGTTCGATGCCGCAGCGGACTACCTTTTCCCAATCTTCACGCGTAAGATGGGGCAGATCTTTCTTTCGGATGTCATATTTGAGCAATCCGTATAAGATGCCTGCATTGAAATTATCACCGGCTCCGATGGTGCTGACCGGTTGAACCGATGGAGCATCAAAATGAAGCATCCAATCCTTGGTGCGAAGGTCTGCGCCATCGGCTCCACGGGTGGTCAGAAAAATATTGCAATAGAACTGGATATGTTCCCGGTACACATTATCCAAATCAGTTTCGCCGAACAAATTCAGAAAATCCTCATCCGATCCTCTTATAATATCAGAAAACTCGAAATTCTCCAGTACAGAAGGCATGACATGAATAGCTTCATGTGCATGCGCTTTACGGAAATTCGGATCATAATAAATAATCGCGTTCCTTTCCTTGGCATATTCCAAAAATTCACGGACCCGCTTGCGTAACACTGGATTTAAGGAATAATAGGAACCGAAGATGAAGATATCATCCTCCTCTATGGGAGGTAAGGGTACTTCCAGTCGTTGTTTCGGATAATCTTTATAGAAAACATAATTGGCATTCTGATGCTCATCCAGAAAAGCCAGCGAAATCGGACTTTTGCCATCTGGAAACCGATCCACATATTGGGTGGAAATATGATTTTCCTCCATGAAAGATTGAATCATATCGCCGACACGGTCATTCCCAATTTCACTGATGAAAAGAACCTCTTGTCCCAAGCGCCCCAAAGAAACCAATCCGTTGAATACAGACCCACCCGGGATAGCCGCATAAGGCTTATTGTCTTTAAATACGATATCCAAAATAGTTTCGCCAATGCCAATTATTTTTCTCATACTCCGATTTTCTTCTATTCGTTCTTGCTCTGCTCGCGACTTTTTGATCCTAAATAACCGCCATGATGCCGTTTCGCATAATCTTTATTTGTAAAATGAATTTTTTTCATAGTTCCGACCACCAAAATATCTCCTATTACTGTCATTACTGTGGTCGAAGTCGTTGGTGTTAATCCCAACGGGCAAACCTCAGCCGGCGAACCGGTCGGTAAGCAGATTGTAGCTTCATGCGCCAAAGCGCTATCCGGATTACCGGTAATTACGATGAATTTCATATCCGGGACTAATCCACGTGTTAATGTAACCAACTCTACCAACTCGCGTGTCTTGCCGGAATTGGAAATCAATAACATGATATCATGTTCGCGGACAATGCCTAAATCCCCGTGTTGAGCCTCGCTCGGGTGCAAAAAAGAGGCCGGTGTCCCCGTAGAACTGAACGTTGTTGCGATATTCATAGCGATTTGTCCGGCTTTTCCCATACCGCTGGTAATCAACTTCCCGCCTAATGTGTGTACATGTTCTACAATCAGATTCACTGCCTCTTCATAACGCGAAGAGACCGGTATATTTCGTACCGCATTTGCCTCTTGCTCCAATAACGCCTCTATTTCGTTTATCATTGTCAGATTTTTATTTGAAATTCTAATTACAAATTTGCGCTTTTTTTTTGTACTATGCAAATTTGAAAGATTATTTAGGAATTAAGAAGCAGTTTTGAATTTCTTCGGGAAATGCTTTTCAGTTATTGGAATTAAGAAGCTGATTGGAATTTATTCCAGCTTTTTATAAAGAATGTTTTCGAGGATTTTTTGTTCTTATGAGGAGCATAGCGGGCTATGTGACGAATAAGAATGGGGAAAAAGACCGGAAACAAATTTAGAAAAAGCTGCATAACTATTTTCCGAAGAAATTCAAAACAGCTTCTAAAAAAGAGATAAAGAGATCGGATGGTGGCAGGGGGTGTTTTTCTGCTATATAGGTGCGTTTAAATTTTTCTTTGATTTTTTTCAGGAATAGGAGTAGGGGTTTTGGAGGATGTTTTTGTCTTAGGGTAAAACGAATCATAAAATAGAATTGAAAATGGAATCAATAAAGAAAGAAAAGAAGCGTGAGAATATGTGGCATTGGAATCAACCGGAAAACGGATTGAGTATTGAAGATTGCGAACGGATTGCCGAAGAGAGCCGGCTTTCGCCGAGCATTATATACCGAAACCTCGTTTCGCGGTGCTGTTCCGTTGAAGCATACCCGGAAAATACTTACCTTTGCACCCGTAATTAGGTAAGGATAAAAATGAGAATCGGGAATATAGACTTGGGTGAGCGACCGGTGTTGTTGGCTCCGATGGAAGATGTGACAGATATCGCCTTTCGGCTGATGTGTAAGCGCTTTGGCGCGGATATGGTGTACACGGAGTTTGTCTCCAGTGATGCGTTGATCCGTAGTGTGAACAAAACGCAACAGAAGTTGATTGTTTCTGATGAGGAGCGGCCGGTAGCCATCCAGATTTATGGAAGAGATGTGGATTCGATGGTCGAAGCGGCTAAAATCTGTGAAGCGGCACAGCCGGATGTGTTGGATATCAACTTCGGATGTCCGGTAAAGCGGGTTGCCGGAAAGGGGGCTGGAGCCGGAATGCTTCGCAATATTCCCTTGATGTTGGAGATAACTCGTGCCGTAGTGAAAGCTGTGCGGATTCCGGTTACAGTAAAGACGCGTTTGGGGTGGGATGCCGACCATAAAATTATTGTAGAGTTGGCCGAGCAATTGCAGGATTGCGGGATTGCGGCTCTTTCCATACATGGCAGGACACGCTCACAGATGTATACAGGTGAGGCGGATTGGACTCTGATTGGAGCCGTCAAGAATAATCCGCGTATGGTTATTCCGATTATCGGCAATGGAGATGTCACTTCGGCGGAGGTATGCCGAAAACGTTTTGAAGACTATGGCGTAGACGGAGTGATGATAGGTCGGGGAAGCATTGGAAGGCCATGGATTTTCCGTGAGGTAAAACATTTCCTGCAAACCGGCGAGCCACTTCCTCCGGAATCGTTTGCTTGGTATTTGAATATCCTGAAACAGCAGGTTACCGATAGTGTGAACCGCTTGGACGAACGGCGTGGTATCTTGCATATCCGCAGGCACTTGGCCGCTACTCCGCTATTCAAGGGTATTGCTGATTTTAAACAGACGCGTGTAGCTATGTTGCGTGCTGATACCGTGCAGGAACTGTTTGCTATTATGGACTCTATTCCGGAGAAAATGTTGAATTTGTAATTTTTTCAGCGAAAAACTTGACAAAATCTGCAACCCTTTTTAATTTCGTGTCGTCATTTATTATAAATGACTAAAAGTATAAATATATGAAAACTCGAAATTTATTATTGGGAACAGTTTTTTTGGCAAGTGCATTAACCGTAATGCCGATAAAGGCAGAGAACATAAAAGGTAACGGTAACGTAATTACCCAAGAATTTGCCGTGGAGGATTTTGAGGGTATTATGACGGGCGGAATCCAGCAGAATAATAATTTCTCATTTAAATCCTTGTTCAGTTCCAGTACCTATACAGCTCCTTCTTTTTATTATAAACAGACCTCATCCTGTACGTTGGAAATAACTACGGATGAGAATATTATGCCTTATTTGACAACGGAAGTCCGGGATGGCAACTTGCGTATCCGGGTCAAGAAAGGATATGCCATCTCTCCAACCCAATTAGACTTTCACGCCACTTCTAAAGAATTGGAACGTATATCTGTGTCAGGCGGAGGAAATTTCTACTTGAAGTCTTCGCTGAAAGGAGATAAGCTGGAAGCCGGAGTAAGCGGAGGAGGTGACTTATATTTGAACGAACCTGTCACCATGAAGCAGGTAGAATTAGGGGTAAGTGGTGGCGGAGATTTGGAGGCCAAACGACTTGCCTGTGACTATCTGGAAGCGGGTGTTTCAGGGGGAGGCGATCTGGATTTAGGCGGGAATGCGAAAGAAGCAGAGATGGGTGTCTCCGGAGGAGGCGACTTGCATGCGTATGATATGGTAGTAAATGACTTGACTTGCGGTGTAAGCGGAGGCGGAACAGCCAAGGTTCATGCCGTAGATAATTTGAAAGCGAAAGTGAGTGGTGGAGGAGATCTCTATTATAAAGGAAATCCGAATGCCGATACGTCTGCACGTGGAGGTGGCGGTGTCCATAAGGTGAATTAATATTTAATCAGATAGAAAATGAAAACGAAAGGTTTATTCTTGTTTGCTCTTTTGTTCGGCCTTTTGCTGAACATTCATGCCGCGGATAATGTGAGCGGTAATGGTAAACTGACAACAAAGTCAATAACGATAGATGACTTTAATGAGGTCAGAATTGATGGATTGATGGATTTTAATTACCAACAATCGGATGATGCGAATAATTTGGAAATCACATTGGATGAGAATTTGCATCAATACATCAAGATTGATATCAACAATCGGGTGCTAGTAGTTGGATTCGATAAGAAAGTAAAGGTCAACAAACTGACTAAATTTATAGTCAAGAGCAATTCCAAGTGGTTGAAAAAGGTAAGAGTTTCAGGAAATGCCAATTTTATGGTAAATACGAAACTTGAAGGTGATGAACTGGAAGTCAAAGCAAATGATAATAGCTTGGTGCAGTTCAAAAAACCGATACAGGTCGGTGCATTGAAACTGGATGTTGCCGGGAGTGCCAATATGGTTGCTGAGGAACTGGCCGTTGAAAAGCTTACATGCGTGATGAACGGATCAGGGTCTATCCGGTTAAAAGCGGGAACGGCTAACCAGGGTGATTTCTCAACAGCAAGCAGTGGGGATATTCATGCGTTGGGGGTAGCTATTCCGGACATCAAATGCAAGATGGTGGGTAGCGGACTGACCGAGGTGCATCCGACCGATCATCTGGAGGCTTCATTAGTAGGTAAAGGTACGATTCGCTACAAAGGACCGGCTACCGTTGAACAGCGGGCTATTGGTAAAGGCTCTATCGAAGAAATCAAGTAAGTCTTCGGAACTAAAAATTGGGGCATGGAGACAAATACGAAAGAGGAAAAACGGATGTGGAAAGTGCTGAAATCGGAGTATCTTTATCGGGATACTTGGTTGACAGCTCGCAAAGATACGGTGCAATTACCTAACGGAAATTTGATCCCGAGTTATTATATTTTAGAATATCCCGATTGGGTGAATACATTAGCTATAACAAAGGATCATAAATTTATCTTCATCCGGCAATATCGGCACGGGATTCAAGAAGTGCGTTACGAACTTTGTGCGGGTGTTTGTGATCAGACCGATGCGACACCTATGGATGCCGCCAAGCGGGAATTGCTGGAAGAGACAGGGTATGGTCGGGGAACATGGCAGGAATATATGGTGATTTCTGCCAATCCAAGTACTATGACTAACTTGACGCACGTGTTCTTGGCAACTGATGTAGAGCCGGTATCTACTCAACATCTGGAGGCAACCGAAGATTTGACTGTGCATCTCCTCAGCTATGAAGAGGTGTTGGAACTACTTCGGACTGATCAGATCAAACAGGCGCTCCATGCTGCTCCACTTTGGAAATATGTGGCGAATGAAAACCGGAAACAAGTTTAGGAAAAGTAGCGTAAAAACATTTTTCGGAGAAATTCAAAACAGCTTCTCAAAAATCGCTTCTAAAAACAAGAATTTATAAACTGACAACCCTAGGGACTAAATACGTATGAGATTTCTGTTTTTATTTCTTTTGATTTGTTCTATCGGACAGGCACAGTCAAATAAAGTCATTATTCCGGACTATCTGTTGCTGTTAGACACAAATCCGAATTTTTCCACCTTTACTCCGGAAGCATTCAATAACTGCTGGGCAAGTTATCCGAATGCACAACTGGTCGATGTCCGTACAGCCCAGGAATATGCAGAAGGGCATATAGCCGATGCCATTCATATAGATGTAAAGCAGAATTCTTTTCTTCAGAAAGCTAATACTCTTTTGGATAAAAACCGTCCTGTTGCCGTTTATTGTAAAGGAGGAATCCGTAGTCGCCAGGCAGCCAAGATTCTGTTGGAGCACGGTTTTATGGTTTATAACCTGCAAGAGGGATATGATGGATGGGTGAAAGCCTTGAAGGAGAAAGGAAACGAAGAGATAAAGAACCAGAAATAAGAAAAGCATTGGCACACCGTCCTTTTAACCCAAATCGGTCATTAGACTTTGGGTAGATTGCCCCTTATGTCTTGCGGATTGCT
>ERZ857521.1058-NODE-1058-length-36100-cov-4.244694_pt1 | contig 36100 bp, 33 predicted proteins | sample MGYA00519701_ERZ857521 | MGnify/ENA primary metagenome ERZ857521 (study PRJEB31778, sample SAMEA3449346) | human gut metagenome | biome: human gut; feature: human-associated habitat; material: faeces | place: United Kingdom | collected 2010/2012 ...
TCTCACGCCGTGCGCCGGGACGGGCAGCGGAAATGGCATCGGCTGCCTGCACCAGGGCTGCCACCACGGTACGGGGCTCCACATCGTTGTGGTGAGCCTCGATGGCATGGATGACATCGGCGCTCTCTTTGTACTTGCGGGCCACATCCACACCGATCTGCACATGGCTGCCTTCGATCTCATGGGTGAGGGCCTTGCCGATATCATGCAGCAGGCCTGCACGCCGGGCAGTCTTGACATCGGCGCCCAGCTCGGCAGCCATCATGCCGGCGAGGTGAGATACCTCCAGCGAGTGCTCCAGCACATTCTGACCATAGCTGGAACGATAGCGCATCCGGCCCAGCAGGCGTACCAGCTCGGGATGGATGTTGTGAATGCCGGCTTCGTTGACGGCACGTTCGCCGTCCTGCTTGATCTTGTTGTCCACTTCCCGCTTGGCCTTCTCCACCATTTCCTCGATGCGGGCAGGGTGGATGCGTCCATCCTGGATCAGCCGCTCCAGGGCGATCCGGGCCACTTCCCGGCGCACCGGGTCATGGCTGGACAGGGTGATGGCCTCGGGGGTATCGTCGATGATGAGATCCACACCGGTGAGGTTCTCCAGGGCACGGATATTGCGGCCTTCACGACCGATGATGCGGCCCTTCATCTCATCATTGGGCAGCGGCACTACCGATACGGTCACTTCGGATACATAGTCCGAAGCGCAGCGCTGGATCGCGCCCGAGATGATCTCCCGGGCCTTCTGGTCAGCCTCGTCCTTCAGACGGGCTTCCATCTGGCTGATGCGTACTGCCTTTTCATGGGTCAGTTCATTTTCAAGGTTCTGGAGCAGGTATTCCTTGGCCTGGTCAGCGGTATAACCGGAGATCTTTTCCAGCAGCTCAAACTGCTGCTTCTTGACCTCCTCCGCTTCTGCCAGACGGTTTTCCGCTTCCCGGAGCTTTCCGGCAAGCTGCTCCTCTTTTTTCTCCATATTCTCGGACTTTTTGTCCAGGCTTTCCTCCCGCTGCTGCAGGCGGCGCTCCTGACGGGTCACCTCATTGCGGCGGTCCTTGATCTCCCGGTCCGCATCGCTGCGCAGCTTGAAGATCTCGTCCTTGGCCTCCACCAGAGCTTCCTTCTTCTTGCTCTCGGCGGTCTTGATGGCGTCGCTCAGGACCCGCTTGGCCTCTTCCTCGGCAGAACCCAGTTCGGCTTCCGCCACTTTTCTGCGGTATGCAATACCGGCGGGAAATGCAATGACAAGTCCCACCAGCAGAGTGATCAGAGGGATCAGAATGTCCTTCATAGATCCTGTCAGACCTCCTTTCAGATCTTTTTTCAGTTTTGAAAATGTGCATGGAATTTTTTTGATAGATAATATTCCCGGAACCAAGACTGTACAGCCAATTCAGCCGCACTAAAACAAAGGCTCGCCCAAAAGCGTCCCGATTTTTTTCTGTCTGTATCCGTCTATATAACCGAGGGGAGAGAAAATCGACCGTCCCTCACCCGAACAATCAGGGTTATAAAAAAATATTATATCATTCTTATTTTATAGAACTGGTGCACATCTGTCAAGATGAAACCCTTCCGGCTCAGGATATTTTTACCGGCTGCAGGTCTGTGTGACCCGGTCACGAAAGTTGTTCTCCCACTATTGACAACTGTCCCGCCCCGTGCTAATATGGGGGCATAGCAAAATCCCAAACAGCGAAATTGTTGATGAGGAACCCTGCTGCGTCCCCATTTTTCTTCCAGAGAGAACTGCCATCGGCTGAAAGCAGTTCAGAAAAATCAGCGGCTGTGGTACCGCCTCGGAATGCGTGTCCAAGGAACCCTGTTCCCAAAACGCGCCGCCTGGAACGCGTTATCCTTCCTGCGAGTGGCGGGCCTTCTGCGTCCGCAATTCGGGTGGAACCGTGGAGTTTTATAGCTTCACCCCGTATTTTTGGGGTGGAGCTTTTCTTTATTTTATCGGAAAAGGAGAAGACACACTATGATTCATGTAACACTCAAAGACGGATCGGTCAAGGAATTTGAAAATGGCATCTCTGTGATGGAGATCGTCAAGGGTCTGGGCGCTGGCCTGTACAAGGCTGCCTGCGCCTGCAAGGTAAACGGCGAACTGTGCGACCTGCGCACTGTTCTCAATGAGGACTGCGCCCTGGAAGTGCTCACCTTCGACAGTGAAGAGGGCCGTCGTGCCTTCAACCACACTGCTTCCCATATCCTGGCTCAGGCTGTGAAGCGTCTCTATCCGGGTGCCAAGCTGGCAATCGGCCCCGCCATTGCGGACGGCTTCTACTATGACATCGATGTAGAGCCCGCTTTCGGCCCCGAGGAGCTGGAAAAGATCGAGGCTGAGATGCACAAGATCGTCAAGGAAGCCTATGACATCGAGCGGTTCGAGCTGGACCGTGCCGGCGCGGATGCCCTGATGGCTGACGAGCCCTACAAGCTGGAACTCATCGCTGAGCACTCCGCAAACGGCGAGCCGGTATCCTTCTATAAGCAGGGCGAGTTCACTGACCTGTGCGCTGGTCCTCACCTGCCCGACACCGGCCGTGTCAAGGCTGTGAAGCTGATCCAGACCACCGGCGCCTACTGGAGAGGCGATGCCCAGAACAAGATGCTGTGCCGTGTCTATGGCGTAGCCTTCCCCAAGCAGAGCGAGCTGGATGCCCATCTGAAGATGCTGGAAGAGGCCAAGAAGCGTGACCACCGCAAGCTGGGCAAGGAACTGGAGCTCTTCGATATCTTTGATGAGGGCCCCGGCTTCCCCGCCTTCCTGCCCAATGGTATGGTAGTCCGCAACGAGCTGGAGAAGTTCTGGCGTGAAATCCACCAGAAGGCCGGCTATGTGGAAGTGCGTACTCCTCAGATCATGTCCCGTACCCTGTGGGAGAACTCGGGTCACTGGGATCACTACAAGGACAACATGTACACCACCATCATCGACGATATGGATTACTGCATCAAGCCGATGAACTGCCCCGGCGGTATTCTGGTTTACAAGCGCAAGCCCCACTCCTATCGTGACCTGCCCATCCGCATGGGTGAGCTGGGTATTGTACACCGTCATGAGCTCAGCGGCGCCCTGCATGGCCTGATGCGTGTCCGCTGCTTCACTCAGGACGATGCCCACATCTTCTGCACCCCCGATCAGCTGATGGATGAGATCTTCGGCGTTATCAACCTCATTGACAGCGTTTACAAGGTATTCGGCTTCGAATATGACCTGGAACTGTCCACCCGTCCCGAGGACTCCATGGGCAGTGATGAGGACTGGGAGGCTGCAACCAACGCTCTGCGTCAGGCTCTGGACAGCCTGGATCGTCCCTACAAGATCAACGAGGGCGACGGTGCCTTCTATGGCCCGAAGATCGACTTCCACCTGCATGACTGCATCGGCCGTACCTGGCAGTGCGGTACCATCCAGGTAGACTTCCAGATGCCCGAGCGCTTCGACATCACCTACATGGGTGCTGACGGCGAAAAGCATCGTCCCATCATGCTGCACCGTGTTGCCTTCGGCAGCATCGAGCGGTTTATCGGTATCCTGATCGAGCAGTTCGCCGGTGCCTTCCCGCTGTGGCTGGCTCCGGTACAGGTAGAGGTGATCCCCGTTTCCGAGCGTCATCTCGAGTATGCCGCCAAGGTACGCGATCAGATGCGTGCTGCCGGCCTGCGCTGCGAACTGGATACCCGCAATGAGAAGATGGGCTACAAGATCCGTGAAGCCCAGATGATGAAGATCCCCTACATGCTGGTTGTAGGCGACAAGGAGATCGAGAACAACACCGTAGCCGTTCGCTCCAGAGCTGGCGGCGACCTGGGCGTAATGGAGCCCGATGCCTTCCTGGCAAAGGCCAAGGAAGAGATCGACACCAAGGCCCTGGAGTCGGTATTCTAAAAAACAAAACCGCTGCCTGATCCGGCAGTGATCTGAAATGAAAAACCACCCCTGTGCTCCAGATGGCACAGGGGTGGTTTTTTATGCAATAAAAAAGCGGGCAGAACTGCCCGCTGGATATATCCTTTTTGTTTGATGGTCCGGTCCGTGGGAGATCACTCTGCCACACGGACGGTGCTTACCATGTCCAGACGCCCGTCTGCGTCGGCGGTAAAGAACTTGATCCCCGGGAAGCGGTTCCACAGGGTATAGAGGACGGAATCCTCGTCCCCGGGCTGACCGGTGATGACATTGACGGTATTGGTGGATTCGAGGGTTTCGGTAATGGCGCCCATAAAATCGCTGTTATAGGCGATTTCCAGCACGGACCCGTTCTCCTTTGCCGAATTGTAGAGGTACTGCAGGGCAGCGGGATCGCTGGTGCGGCCTTCGGCACAGATATGGAATACCCGCAGCTGGGTATGGGTAATGCCTGCAATGGCTCGACCGGCTTTGATAATGCGTTCGCACTGGAACTGATCGGTGACCAGAACCAGGGTCTGCCGGCGAAGAGGCTGGGCGCTCATTGCTGTGTAATCCATAATTAAATGCTCCTTTCTTCCCTGTTCTGCCAGGGAGGTCTTGCATCTCTTCTGATTCTCATTATACCGGTCATATATGAATAAACAAGCCGAAAAAAATAAACGCTTTGGAAAAAGAAAACTGTCCCCTGCAAAAATATGCAGAGAACAGCTTTTTTCTGAATATTGACCGGAGGAAATTATTCCTGTTCCTCCTCCAGGGCTGCGGCACGATAGGAAAGGGTCATCAGGCTGTCCGCGATGTAGACATTTTCCACTGCCACATTGGAGAATTCGATATCAATATCATAGTGGGAGAAGTTGAGGAACGACCGCACACCCAGCTCCACCAGCTGCGGCACCAGCAGTTCGGCACCTTCCTGGGGGATACACAGGATCGCTGCCTCGGGGTGATGCTCATGGCAGAAATCCTCCAGCTTATCGGTGGAGATGACCGGGTATTCCCGGATCTCACTGCCGACCACCCACTCATTGGTATCAAAGATCGCCATCAGGTCAAAGCCCGAGCCTTCAAAATCCAGGCTGCCCACAATGGCCTTGCCCAGGTTGCCGGCGCCCAGCAGGATCATCTTCTTGCGTCCGTCCAGGCCCAGGATACGGGCAATCTCTTCCTTCAGAGCCGATACACTGTACCCATATCCCTGCTGACCAAATCCGCCAAAGCAGTTGAGATCCTGACGGATCTGGGACGCAGTCAGATCCATGATCCGGGCCAGTTCCCGGGAGGAGATCTTTACCGTACCCTGTTCCTCCAGCCGGAGCAGGCAGCGGTAATAGCGGGGCAGACGCCGGATCACCGCACCCGAAACCTCGCTTCGTTTATTATTCATTGGTTGAACACTTCCTTTTCCGGCAGAATCCGGGGATTCGCTGTCCGTATATTTATCAGAAAAAGATATGGACCACTTTTATGGTTTTCATTTTATATCAAACTGACTATGATGTCAATCTCACCCCGGAAAATCCGAAAAAAAGAGGAACCGGATCTGGAAGCCGGTTCCTCTTTCGGTCAGAATAAGGGAATTGCTGGATTAGCCCGCAATGGTGGAGGTGGCATGCTGTGCCGGCTCCTTGACATCGGTGTTGCGGGTTACCTTGGCAGAGGTGGGGATCTCCTCACCGGGACGGAGCAGTCTGGCCTGTACAACAAACCGCAGGTCACGCTTCTCAACGCTGTCGGTGTACTTGTAAGCACAGGTGGACAGGGTCAGGATACGGTCAGAGGTGTTGACATCCACATCATAGTCCAGACGGGAACGATCCTTGGCCTCCTGGATCATAGCCGAGAAGGTGGCATCGTCCGGGTTCTCCAGATGGTACTGGAAGCCCAGGTCGGTGAAGTAAGCGGCATAGATTACCCATACCATCTCATCATCGGTGGTGGAGAAGTAGATTACCGGATGCTCCTCAGCAAAGGAGAAGTCATTGGCGCTTTCCACATCATCACCAAAGATAGTGCCGTCATTGTTGAAGTCTACAAACTTGAACAGGGCACCGAACTTCAGGGTATCCTTGGGGCCAGTGGTAACATTGTGCATGTTGTGGCCGTAGATAATGGTGTTCCGGGACAGGTCGTTGCGGTTGCCGAAGGTGTTGCCTGCATCGGCAAAGTAGCAGCCATAGAAGTCATAATCCGGCACGCCGTCACCGTCTGCATCCTTGCGGTCCCAGGACAGACGCTCATACTCAGTATTGGTATCGCCCTGTACAACCTGCTCGTCGATCTCAGTGCCGGGTACAGTCAGCCAGCCCACAACATCATTGTTGACAGCAAAAGCTGCGTTGATGTTGTCCAGAACGGTCTGCTCCGGCTCTACCGGATCACCGCTGGTGGGTTCAGTGATGGGGTTGGAAATGCTGGAATCCTCACTGCTGCCCCGGTCACCGGTGCAGGAAGTCAGGGAAAACACCATAACGCCGCACATAGCCAGCGCAATGGCCTTACGAATGAATGAGTTCTTTGTTTCCATTACTCTTCTCCTTTAAGTTCGCTATTGTTTCGGGAGGCCGCATTATATACCAGGCCCTGGGATGCGTCCACTCCCACCGAGATCCCGCCCCGCAGGATCTTGGTGGCATCTGTGGCTCCCACGATTACCGGAATGGCACGGGTGATCTCCTCCGTGTCAAAATCCAGCTCCTCGGCTTCGGTAATCAGTCCGGAGGCCTTGCCAAGCAGGTCCAGAAGCGGTTTCCCGATTGCAGGTATTACTAATATATCATTTTGTTTGAATTTCTGCAATGCCTCTTCCGCATTTTTTGCAACACAAAGATTGCCAACCGTTTTATGGCTGTTGAGCCCTCTGCCGCGCACCAGGCTGTATCCCGCTACCGCCACCTTGAGCAGGTTGGTGGTGCCGGGAATGCCCAGCGGCACACCAGCTGTGAGCACAACCAGATCCCCATCCCGGCAGAGCCCTTCCTTCATGGCAGCTGCTACTGCCGCGTCAAAGAGCTCATCGGTGCTGGACTTCATCTGCATGATGATGGGAGTCACGCCCCAGGCCAGGCTGAGCTGACGGAACACTTCCTTGGAAGTGGTGCAGGCAATGATCGGCACACCCGGACGGAACCGGCTGCACATCCGGGCAGTCTGACCCGACTGGGTCACACTGATGATCGCCGCCGCATTCAGATCGTATGCCGTGGTACAGGTGGCATGGGAAATGGCATTGGTCACATCATCCGGATGGTAGTCATGGCTGTAAAACCGCCGGCGGTAATCAATATCCTGTTCGGTGCGCCGGGCAATGGTTGCCATGGTCGCCACCGCTTCCACCGGATATTTGCCTGCCGCGCTCTCACCCGAGAGCATGATGGCACTGGTGCCGTCATAGATGGCATTGGCAACATCATTGGCCTCCGCCCGGGTGGGACGGGGGTTATTGCTCATCGACTCAAGCATCTGGGTGGCAGTGATCACATGCTTGCCTGCCATGTACGCCTTCTTGATCAGCGACTTCTGATGGATCGGCACATCTTCCAGCGGGATCTCCACGCCCATATCACCCCGGGCTACCATGACACCGTCCGAAACCCGCAGGATCTCGTCGATGTTTTCCACGCCCTCGGCATTCTCGATCTTGGAGATGATCTTGATGCGGCGTCCGCCATGCTCCTCCAGGAACCGGCGCATCTCGCCCACATCTTCGGCAGTGCGCACAAAGGACGCTGCCACAAAATCAAAGCCGGTTTCAATGCCGAAGAGCAGATCCTGCTTGTCCGCTTCACTGAGGAAGGGCAAGGTCAGATGCACACCCGGCACATTGACACCCTTGCGGTTGGAAACCCTGCCGCCGCTCTTGACTGTGGTGTGGATCTCCCCCTTATCGGTGATATAATCCACCGTCAGTTCGATCAGACCGTCGTCGATCAGCACCCGGCTGCCCGGACGCAGATCCCGGCCCAGTCCGCCATAAGTGATGTAGGAGCGTTCCTCTGTACCCGGCACCTGTTCCGGTGTCAGGATAAAGTGCGCGCCCGGCTGCAGCATGACTGCACCGTTTTCAAACACACCCAGCCGGATCTCCGGGCCCTTGGTGTCCAGCATGGTACCGATGGGGAGGCCGAGTTCCTCCCGCAGGCGATCCACAATCCGGAACTTTTCCAGATGTTCCTCATGGGTGCCATGGGAGAAATTGAACCGGGCCACATCCATACCCGCTTCCATCATACGCCGGAGAGTTGCCTCATCGGAACTGGATGGCCCCAGCGTACAGATAATCTTTGTCTTGCGCATCAAACCATTCACCACACCTTTCTCTACGCCGCTGTTGCAGTTCTGTTTTCATTGTATCGCAGCAGCCTGGAAATTGCAACGGAAAATGCGCCTGGGCTGCAAAACCCGCAGTCCTTTTATAAAGTGCCGTCCCCTGCCCATTTTACTGCATCTTTTCGTTCCTTTTTTGGTCCCCGGGGGTTTTTGACCCCCTCCCCCTTGACAAACGCTCCCGGCTGTATTATGCTTACTGTATTAGCTATATTAGTACACTAAGTACAGATGCCGGTACAGTCCTTCTATTATTATAGAGGAAGCGGTCCGGCACTGTCCCGCAAGCGAGGTGAGCAGATGTATCAGCTTGATTTACACAGCCGTGCGCCCATTTATCAGCAGCTCAAGGAGAAGATCCTGCGGCTGATTATGGCAGGCGCCATCGGTCCGGGTGATCCGCTGCCGTCGGTGCGGGTGATGGCCAGGGAACTGGGCATCAATCCCAATACGGTAGCCAAAGCCTATCAGGACCTGGAAAAAAGCGGTCTGATCTATTCCGTAGCCGGCAAGGGCAGTTTTATCAGCGGGGAGGAAACCCTGGACCGGCAGGTTGCAGTTTCAGTGCTGGATCATCTTCGGGAAGCGATCCGGGAAGCCCGCAGTTCGGGGGTAGACCGTCAGACCGCCCTGATCCTGATCGATGAAGTATATAAGGAGGGGAACGCACAGTGATCATCACACGGAATCTGACCAAACTCTTTGACCGCTATGAAGCGGTAAGCAATCTTTCGCTGGAGATCCAGCCCGGCTGTATCTATGGACTGGTGGGAACCAACGGTGCAGGCAAATCCACGCTGCTGCGGACTCTTGCCGGCATTTACCGTCCCAGTTCAGGCGAAGCCCTGCTGGACGACCATCCCATTTTCGACCATGTTCCTGCCAAATCCCGGATCGTACTGGTCCCCGATGACCTGTGGTTCTTTGCGGGAGCCACCCTTTCGGAGATGGCAGCCTTTTACCGGGCCTGTTACCCCGGTTGGAATGAGGAAAAATACCACCGTCTGCTGACTGCCTTTCCGCTGCTGCCGGATAAGAAGCTCTCGGGATTTTCCAAGGGCATGCGGCGGCAGGCAGCCCTGATCCTGGCACTCTGCCGGGAACCGGATTACCTGCTGCTGGATGAGGCCTTTGACGGTCTGGACCCGGTGATCCGTCTGGCAGCCCGGAAGCTCATTGCCGATGAGGTATCCGGACGGGGCATGACCGCCCTCATCAGTTCCCACAACCTGCGGGAACTGGAGGACCTGTGCGACCATGTGGCGATCCTCCATGAGGGACGCCTGCTCATGACCCGGGAGATGGATAATCTGCGCACCAGCTACTGCAAGGTACAGACTGCCTTCAAGCCGGCTGTGGAAACCCTGGATCTGCCCGGACTTTCCATTCTGCGCACCGAACGGGTGGGCAGTGTATGGACCCTTCTGGTCCGGGGCAGCGAAGAGGAAGTCTTTCAGGCGCTGCGTCCGCTGAATCCGGTGATCCTGGACTGCATCTCCCTTACCCTGGAGGAAGTATTTATCAGTGAAATGGAGGCTGTGGGCTATGACTACAATCACATCATCTTCTAAATACGCCGGCCTGACAGCCATGCTCCGGCATGATCTGCGCCGCACCCGTCTGATGAGCGCCCTGTTCTTCCTGCTGGAATTCATCGCCCTGCCCCTGCAGCTGGCGCTCCTGCTCTTCAGCCGTCCGGAACGGGGATTTACCCTGCGCACAGCCACCTATGCACAGATCTACGGCAACCTTTCGGCTGTGCTGTTCCCCATGGTGATTATGCTGTCGGCAGCTGTCATCGCCATGCAGCTCATGAACTATAACTTCGGACGCCGCTCGGTGGATGTCTACTATGCCCTGCCCTTTACCCGCCGGCAGATGATCCTTTCCCATCTCATCGCCGGTACCCTGGCAATTTCGGTGCCCATTGTCCTCAACCTGGCTATTACCGCCGGTCTGGCTTTGGTCATCAATCCGGCTGTGGGACTGGGCTGGCTCGCCAAGGACCTCCTGCTGTGGATTCTCGTGGGCTACTGCGTGTTTATCAGCATTATGCTCACCGCCACTCTCATGGGCAATGCCGTGGATACCGTCCTCTATGCCGGTATGCTCAACCTGGAACCGGTGCTGCTCTTCCTGGCAGTGCTGGCTACCCTGGGCAGCTTTGTGATCGGCTTCGATCCCACCTCGCTGCTGGACCGCCATATTCTCTACCTCCACCCCATTCCCATGCTCATTACCCAGATCTTCAGTGACACCTGGGTTCCCCTGAGCGGCTGGGCTGTGGGAATCTGGACAGTGCTGATTATCGGCGGCACCCTGCTCACCGTCTGGTTCTACTCCCATCGGGACGCGGAACTGGCGGAAAATGTTGCCCGGGACAACTGGTTCCGGCTGATCCTCAAGATCACTTCCTCCTTCCTGCTGGCGACTGTCTTTGCCTATATGATCTTCGCTGTCATCACCACCGGCGGCATCTACCGCTCCCCCTCGGAGGAAATGGCCTTCGTACTGGGCAGCGCTGCCGGCGCCGTCATCGGCTATCTGGTGCTGGAAGTCATCTTCGGACGCGGCTTCAAGACTGTCCGCGGCAACTGGTGGATCTGCCTGGCAGACATCGTGCTGGCAGCAGGAATTGCCCTGATGGCAGTCACCGGCCTGTTCGGCTACGAAACCGCTGTGCCCTCTGTCGCTTCGGTGGAATATGCTGAGGTGGATGGCTATCTCAACTCCTATTACCGGTCACACTCCGGCCTGGATATTCAGGATACCGTTCATTTCACCGATGAGAAGGCCATTGAGTCGCTGACCCAGCTGCATCAGAGCGCCATTGCCGCCGCCCAGTACCAGGCTGCGGAAGGCGATCCCGAATACAGCACCAGCGCCCGCCTGCGGGTAGTCTACCACCTCTACAACGGCAGCACTGTGACCCGCAGCTATTATGGCCTGGCCCTGCCCGAGGACGGAGCTGAGCAGTTCCGTGACCTGTACAGCACCGCCGAGGCTCTGGAACAGAAGAACCCCGTCATGCAGATCGGCAAGGACGAGGTCCGTCTGGGCGACATCACCGTGATGAACCTTTCCGGTGCGGAAACTCTGGTCAGCGATTCCCAGACCGAACGTCTGCTGGAAGCGGTGCGGCAGGACATCTTCGATACCGCCGCAGAAAAGACCAATCAGTCGGGCGAGCCGCTGATCTATCTGAACATCGGCTACTACTTCCCCCAGGTGGAATACTATTATGACTCCACGCTCGGTGAGAGCCAGGAGCGCCGGGTGGGAGAGGGCTCCGATGCCATCCAGCTCCCGATCTATGAGAGCTTTGACCAGACCCTGACCCTGCTGGAAGAGCTGGGCATCCAGGGAGAGGCCTTTGATCCGTCGGACTACATCGCTGTATACGGCGTCTATGACCACTATGATCTGTGGATGGATTCCGCCACCTTCCGTGCCAATTCCGGCCTGGCCTACTACTGGGTCGGCGATTATCAGGTTATGGGCGAGACCTATTCCGGCCTGGCAGACGACCCCTCCACCATGGAACTGGTGGATGTGGAATGGTCTGACACCCCGTCCCAGCCGGCAGGCAAACTCACCGCTGAGGAGATCCAGATGCTCTATGATCTCTCCTCCCCCTGCGGCGACGGAGAAGATGAGTACAGCGACTGCCTGCTGCTCTTCGACACCGGCATCACCGACAGTGACGGACGCAATCATCTGATGCTGATCCGCTTTATCCCGGAGGAAACCCTCCGCTCGCTGGACACTGATCTGCTGGAGCGCATGACTCTCTCGGTGGAAACAGATGCCGATGGACAGGTTTATATCGGGCAGAACAACTCCCTGTATCTGAACAACTGGCCCCAGGCCAACCAGGACTAAGCCCCCCAATCCCTCTCCCTCTGTGAGGGAGAAATCCCAATACAAAAACCGGCAGCCCCTGCTTCCCGCTATGGGTCAGGGGCTGCCGGTTTTTTGCTCTTTGCCGGGCCGGGGAGTATATCACATACTGCGGCGTGCCCCGGCTGAATGTCCTCGCACGAGACAGAGCAACACCCCAGAACAAGCGCCCGCTTTCCTCCCGTCCGGAGGGAAAAGCCGGGGCGCTGGATTCGGTTGGAGCGGTGCACAAGTGATGCGGGGTGTCCATGACCCGCCGTGCCGGGCTGTCTGCCCCCGCATCGCCAAGAACCGGCGGCATCAAAAAACGCCCCGGCCTCCCTCCTGTCCGGAGGGAAGAGCCGGAACGCTGGATTCGGTTGGGACAATACACGGGTGATACGGGGCGTTCATAACCCGCCATGCCGGGCTGTCTGCCCCCGCATCGCTGAGAACCGACGGCGTCAAAAAGCGCCCCGGCCTCCCTCCCGTCCGAGGGGAAAACCGGGGCGCTAGATTCGGTTGGAGGGCACATGGGTGATGCGGGGTGTCCATAACCCGCCATGCCGGGCTGTCTGCCCTCGCACCGCTGAGAACCGGCGGCGTCAAAAAACGCCCCGACCTCCCTTCCGTCCGGAGGGAAAAGCCGGGGCGCTGGATTCGGTTGGGACAGTGCACGAGTGATACGGGGCGTTCATAACCCGCCATGCCAGGGTGTCTGCCTCCGCACCTCTGAGAACCGACGGCGTCAAAAACGCCCCGGTCTCCCTCCTGTCCGGAGGAGAAAAGCCGGGGCGCTGGATTCGGTTGGGTGAATCACATGAGCGGCGCCATCAGACGCAGCAGCTTGGTGAAAGCCCGGTGATGGAGCGGGGCACGGTTCAGCTCGTCCAGTTCCACCGGCTGGCACACCTTCAGGGTCCGGAGAATATCGTCCCGCACCTTGGCAGCCATGGTGGACTGATAGAACGAAACACCGCATTCAAAGTGGAGATAGAAGCTGCGGTAATCCATATTGGCAGTGCCCACAATCGCCACCTGATCATCCGATACGAACATCTTGGAGTGGATAAATCCGGGAGTGTACTCATAGATTTTGACGCCGCCCCGGATCAGCTGGGCATAATAGGAACGGGTCACCATGTGGACGTACCACTTATCCGCCACATGGGGTGTGATGATACGCACATCGATTCCGCTCTGGGCGGCATTGATGAGCGAAGTGACCATCTCATTGTCCAGGATCAGATAGGGCGTCGTGATATAGACATAGTCATGGGCCCGGTTGATGATCTGCATATAGGCAGTTTCCGACACATTGAGGTTGTCCAGGGGGCTGTCGCCGAAGGGCTGCACAAAGCCATCGCTGGGCAGGTTCATGGTGGGACGGTACCGGTCAAAGTCCGCCTCCACTGTGGTGGTGAACTGCCACATCATCAGGAACATCAGCGTGAGGTTCCACACCGCCTGTCCCCGGAGCATCACGGCGGTATCCTTCCAGTGTCCGTGCTTCTCATAGGCGTTGATGTACTCGTCCGCCAGATTGAGTCCGCCGCAGTAGCCGATATTGCCGTCAATGACAGTGATCTTCCGGTGATCCCGGTAGTTCATCGCCATATTGAGATGAGGGCGGAAGGGGTTGAAGATGGCTGTGCGGATGCCCGCCTTCTCCAGAGTGGAACGGTAGTTGGTGGGCAGGGTCTGGAGGGTGCCCACATCATCGTAGAGCAGCCGGACTTCCACACCGGAAGCCGCCTTCTTCTTGAGAATCTCCAGGATGGGGTCCCACATCTGGCCCTCCTGAATGATGAAATACTCCATGAAGATAAACTTCTGTGCCTTCTGGAGCTCCTCTTTCAGCGACTCAAAGAACGCCTCGCCAATGGGAAAATACTCACCCTGGGTGCCGTCCCATACCGGGAAGCCGGATACATTTTCAATATAGGCCGCTTCGGTGGCAAGATCCCGGTCCACCTTGGAGAGATCCTCCCAGCAGCGGAAATTGGGGTGGACCCGCTGGATGGTGGCATCATAGAACTGCTGGATGCGGGCTTTCAGATCGTCCGGGGTACGCTGGTTGCCGAACATCAGATAGAACAGCCCGCCGAATACCGGCACAGCCGAGATCAGCAGCACCCAGCTGAGTTTATAGGCAGGGTTGGCCTCGCCGGTGACCACCCAGACGGACACACCCACGCTGAGTACCAGCAGAACCGGGTAGGCATAGACCAGATGTCCTTCCAGTGTAACAAGCAGCGCCACCAAAAATGCCAGCTGCAGGAAGATGAGCACGCCCACAATGACCATCCGGCTGAACAGGAAGCGCAGGATCTTGCGCAGGGATATTTTCTGACGCAGGGTGCGTCGGTCATGCTTCTGTTTACTGCGCCTGCTCATGGGGAACACTCCTTTTTCCTGAAATCGTCATACGGAAATACAATTTTTCATACAATTTCAGAATACCACCCCTGTTTGACAAAATCAATCCATTCCCTGTAAATATTCCCAGGGGTTTCGGTTTTATGTGAACTCTAAGTAACAGTTTTTTGAATGGACTGGGCAGGGAAGGGATTTATTGTTATAATAAGGCTGGGAAAGAAAACCGCAGCTTCTGTACCGGCACTGAAAAACTGCCGGGGATTTGAGTATAACAGACCACCAACCAGAAAGGAGAAACGACAATTTGGAGAATATAACATTTGAACGCATCAAGAACGATGAAATTATCCGGGAATATATCCGCCGGGCCGACCGGAATCTGGCAGCCATGGGCTATACCAAGCATTCCTTCGGGCATGTGACCAAGGTAGCCGAAGGCGCCGCTGAGATCCTCACCGCCCTGGGCTATGACGAACGCACGGTGGAGCTGGCCCGGATCGCCGGCTTCCTGCACGACATCGGCAATGTGGTGAACCGGGCGGACCATGCCCAGTCGGGCGCCATTATGGCCTTCCAGCTGCTCACCGGCATGGGTATGCCTGCCAAGGAGATCGGCTATGTGGTATCGGCAATCGGTCACCACGATGAGGGCACTGCCTTCCCGGTGAATGCCATTGCCGCCGCTGTGATCCTGGCAGACAAGAGCGATGTGCGCCGCAGCCGGGTACGCAACAAGGAGAACACCACCTTTGATATTCACGACCGGGTCAACTACGCCGTGGAAAAGTCCTCGCTGATTCTCAATCGCAGCGCCCGCACCATTTCACTGATCCTCTCCATCGACACCAGCATCTGTGCAGTTATGGACTACTTTGAGATCTTCCTCACCCGCATGATGCTCTCCAAGCGTGCGGCGGAATATCTGGATCTCTCCTTCAAGCTGGAGATCAACGGCACCCAGTTCCTTTGATCCCCTGCGCCTCTATCACAGAAACGATCCCCCGGTGATACCGGGGGATTTTTCTTTGCCCGGCATGATGACCAGCTGTGTGCCGGGCTGCATCGGGGTCTTACCTTGCCCCCCGTCCGAGCCTGTGCGCAGTCACGGAAAGCAGCCCCAATCACCGGAGAAAGCCTCCCCTTGCGCCGTGTTCCAGTGCTGCCCCAAGCCCGGTTGCTTTTTGCCCGGCATGATGGCCCGCTGTGCGCCGGACCGCATCGGGGTCTTACCTTGCCCCGTCCGAACCTGTACGCAGTCCCGGAAAGCAATCCCAGACGCCGGAGAAAGCCTCCCCTTGTGCCGTGTGCCAGTGCCGCCCCAAACCCGGCTGCTTTTTGCCCGGCATGATGACCCGCTGTGCGCCGGACTGCATCGGGGCCTCCACGCTTTCACCGTATATCCGCTCTCCCCAGTTTCTGCTCCCGCTTCTCCCTATATAATAAAAAGGTATGGCCCTCGCAGGTCATACCTTTTTCTGTTCTATTCCGATTGTTCCCGGGATTTGCGCCGGAACAGTCCCGCTGCCCGGCTGTGGTTCTGCTGCCGCCGCCGGAGGGTTTCCTCCCGGTCGATCTGCCAGCTGCCGTCCACGCAGACCAGGCAGTCCCCTTCCCGCACTCCGGCGGGAAGTCCGGCAAGGGGCAGTTCCCTGCGCCCGTCCTCCGTTTCACAGACAGCGATGCCGCCTTCGATCCGGTCAATCACCAGCATGGTTCCTTCCCCCTTACAGGAGCTGTTCCGGCTCCCCGTTGTCACTCTCCACCCACAGGGAAACCCCATCGGTGGTAATGCGGATCTCGCCCAGCAGGTCGGTGCGGTAAACCGGGCCATACTCATTCAGGCGCTCCAGCGTTGCCGCTGTGGGATGCCCATAGGAATTGCCCTCACCCACCGAGATCACCGAGCAGACCGGGTCCACTTCCGCCAGGAAGTCCGCGGTGCTTGAGGTGGAGGCGCCATGGTGTCCCACCTTGAGCACATCTGCCGAAAGATCCGCTCCGGCGGCGATGAGGTCATTTTCCGCCTTCTTCTCCATATCCCCGGTAAAGAGGAAGGAGCGGTCACCGGCGTCCACCCGGCATACCACCGAGGTGAGGTTGAGGTCGTCATAGTCCGCTACCGGGCCGAGAATGGTGAGTGTCACCCCGTCGCCCAGGGAATAGCGGTCTCCGGGCTGTGCCGGGATCACTTCGGTTTCCGGGCTCTGTTCCAGTGCTGTGAGCAGGTTCTCATAGACCCGGCTGGTGGGAGTGAGATTCTCCGGCAGCTCGGTCATGATGAAGGTCTTTGCCGGAACTGCTTCCAGCACCTCTGCCATACCGCCCATGTGGTCGGAATGCATATGGGTGGCAATCACCAGATCCAGCTGTTCCACCCCGTACTCCTTCAGAGCACTCACCACCGTATCGGCATATTCTGCCTCGCCGGTGTCAATGAGCACCGTCTGTTCCTGGGTGCGCAGCAGGAAGCTGTCCCCCTGCCCCACATCCAGGGCAATCATCTCAAACAGCCCGTCCACCGGCTCTGCCGGGGTCTGGCTCAGATCCGATACCGCATCACTCACTTCACCCAGGGCGTCAGATACCGCCGGGAGGTCGATCCGTCCGCCCCGCAGCAGGGTTGCCGCCGCCATAAACAGACAGATCAGCGCTGCCGCCAGTCCGCCTTTATTCTTCTTTCGTTTTGCCATTGTGCCTCGCCTTATTCTGATTTCTGCAGTTTCATCTCATACCAGCGTTCCTTGCTGATGAGTACCTGCCGGGGTTTGGAGCCTTCAAACGGGCCTACAATGCCCATCTCCTCCATCTCATCCACCAGACGGCCTGCCCGGGCATAGCCCACCTTGAGCCGCCGCTGGATCATAGAGGTGGAGGCCTGTCCGGCTTCCACAACGCATTCGATGGCGTCCATCAGGAGCTCATCGTGGTCGTCAAAGCCGCCGCCATCCTCACCGGAAGAGGACTTTGCGCCCTTCTCCGCCGGGATATTCTTTTCAATCTCTTCCATGACCTGATTGTCATAGCTGTGGGTCTGGCCTTCCTTGATGAAGTCCACCACCCGTTCCACTTCCTTATTGGATACAAAACAGCCCTGGACACGCACCGGCTTGGGTGAACCCACCGGCGCATAGAGCATATCGCCGCGTCCCAGCAGCTTTTCAGCGCCGCCGGCATCGAGGATGGTCCGGGAGTCCACCTGGGAGGATACCGCAAAGGCGATCCGGGAGGGGACATTGGCCTTGATGATACCGGTGATGACATCCACCGACGGACGCTGGGTGGCAATCACCAGATGCATACCCGCCGCACGGGCCATCTGAGCCAGACGGCAGATGGCGTCCTCCACGTCCTTGGGGGCAGCCATCATCAGGTCGGACAGCTCATCGATGATAATGACAATCTGGGGCATGGTGGGCAGTGTTTCATGGCTGCGGGCCATCTCATTGTAGCTCTCCAGATCCCGGACATTGTTTTCCGCAAAGGTCTTATACCGGCGGAGCATCTCACCCACTGCCCAGTTGAGGGCACCGGCTGCCTTCTTCGGGTCGGTGACCACCGGCACCAGCAGATGGGGAATACCGTTGTAAATACCCAGTTCCACCACCTTGGGGTCGATCATCAGCAGCTTGACCTCCTGATCGGTGGCCTTATAGAGAATGCTCATGATGATCGAGTTGATGCACACCGACTTACCCGAACCGGTGGCACCGGCAATGAGCACATGGGGCATCTTTGCCAGATCCGCCAGCATGATGTTGCCGGCAATATCCCGTCCCAGCGCCACCGAGAGCTTGCTCTTGGCCTCCACAAAGGCGCCCGAGTCGATGACCTCCCGCAGGGTGACGGTGGCAATATCCTTGTTGGGCACCTCGATGCCCACAGCGGGCTTGCCGGGGATGGGTGCCTCGATGCGCACGCCCGACGCCGCCAGGTTCAGGGCGATGTCGTCCGCCAGGTTGGTGATCTTGCTGATCTTCACACCGGCAGAGGGCTGAAGCTCATACCGGGTGACTGCCGGACCCCGGCTGATGTCGATGATCCGGGTCTGGACGCCGAAGCTCTGGAGGGTATCCACCAGACGCTGGGCATTCTGCTTGAGCTGCTCGCCGTCCAGCGCTGTATTCCGGGGCTGGGGCTCATTGAGCAGCGTAATGGACGGGAACACATAGCTGCGCTCGGGCTGGACCGCTGCCGGTGCCGCAGGCTCCAGGCTCTCCTGGGGCGCGGCAGGCTCTGCCGCTGGCTGGGATACCACTGCCGCCGCTGCCGGACGGGCTGCTTCCGCCTTCTCCCGGGCTGCGGCCTGCTTCTGGGCCATGCGCCGGATAATCTCGTCGATGTACTCGTGATCCGGCTCTGCCGGCACTTCCAGTTCCTTTTCTCCGGGCTCCGGCTCCACGGCCTGGGGCTCGGATACAGGGGCTTCTGCTTCTGCCGCCTCTGCCGCCTCCGGAACTTCCGGCTCTGCGGGAATCGCTTCCTCAACAGGCTCCTCCCGGCTGCCGTCCCCGAAGGCTTCCGCTGTGGCGGAGACCTCCCGGCGGGCGGGCTGGGGCGCCGCTGTATCCGGCGAGAAGAACCGCCGTGCCGCCTCGGTCAGGGCATTGCGTGCGCCGGACTGCTCCGGCTCCGGTTCCTCCTCGTCCTCTTCCTCCGCCAGCGGGTCCACCGGCGGTTTGGTGGGCATGGGTACATCAATATTGAACTTGGGACGCCGGGGCTCTGCCTCTGCCATGCGCTGGCTCAGGGTATCCACAGCGCCGCTGTATGCCTCGCTCACCTTCCGGGCGGGCTTTTCCACCATGCCGGAGTAGAGCCCCACCAGGGTGGACCCGGTGAGGAACATCAGGCAGATGAAGATGCCCAGTCCCAGGATCACCAGAGCGCCCACCTTGCCGCAGGCGTTCACCAGCGGCACACCCAGCAGCGAACCGATGAGTCCGCCGCCCTTCATGGCAGCGCCCTGGGCATAGAGCTCAGCGACCATCTCAGTGAACTTCTCACTTTCGGGGACAGTGCCGCCGCCCGCCTGTACCGCTGCCGCAATCAGCACCGCCAGCAGGGTGAGCAGGATCGCCTGCACCTTGAAGCGGGTATACCGGCTGTCCGAGGAGAGCACGGCCGCCAGATAGACCGGGATCAGTGCCGCACCCCAGGCCACGATTCCCAACAGTCCGAACATGGCTTTGTGCGCGGTATTCCAGATGCCTTCGCCGGGCAGGAACACCAGTGCGCAGAACAGCAGACCCACTGCCATCAGGATAATGGCGCGCATCTGCCGCTGGGCACGCAGCCGGGCTTCCCGGGCTTTGGCGCTCTCCCGGCGGCGCCCGGTGGATTTTTTGGTTGTGGATTTTTTTGTGCCAGTTGCCATGAACGGACGGGCCTCCTCTTTTATTACCAGACCGGAAAACGATCAAATCTATCCTTATCAGTATAACACAAATCCGGAGTCGAACCAAGGGTGAAACAAAAAAGGCGGACAGTCCCAGAGAGGACTGCCCGTCAGAAAAACAGGGAAGCGTCACGCCAGCATGCCAGTGATAGCCTGCTGGATCACATGACCGGAGAACAGTTCGATGATGCCCAGAATCACCACAATGGCGCCGGCGATGAGGGTATAATAGGCGAAGTAACGGAACTTGTCGCTGACCACCAGCCGGTTGACCAGGGCGATTGCCAGCAGGCCGAACACCAGCGAGGTGACAAAGCCGATGATGACAATATGCAGCGGCAGGGTGAGGCCATTTTCCACCACTTCGGGGATCTCCAGGATCACAGCGCCCAGCACAGCGGGAATGCCCATGATAAAGGAGAAAGTGACGGCGAACTTCTTGCCAAGGCCCATCATCATGCCCACCGCCACGGTGGAGCCCGACCGGGAGATGCCCGGCATGGGGGCAATGGCCTGGGCCAGACCGATGGCAAGGGCATCGGAATACTTCATACCGGCGGCATTCTTGCCGGTATCGGGGCACTGGCAGGCCAGGGTGAGCAGGATACCGGTGACGATCAGGCAGAGGCCTTCCACAATGATGCCGTCATCGGTGGAAAAGCTCTCATAGAAGTCCTTGAGGAATACCACAAACACCAGCGGCAGCAGGGAAACGATGAGCAGGAAGATCATCTTGCGCTTGGGGGAGACCCGGCGGAAGGTAAACCGGCCCCGGAAAATATCCCCGAGCATGGCAAAGGCCTCACAGATTAGTCCCCAGATGGTGGGGAAGAAGGCGAGGATCACTGCGAACAGGGTTCCCAGATGCAGGACAATGGAGAAAAAGGCGCCGCTTTCACCGGAAAGACCGGTGAAATACTGGAAGATGGAGAGATGTCCCGAGCTGGACACCGGCAGAAATTCGGTGAGCCCCTGGATCATTCCCTGCAGAATTGCTTGCCATACAGACATAAGATGCCTCCTTATGTAAAACTTGCCGGCAGGGTCAGAGCCGCTGCCGGACTGAGCGGTCATCAGGTCCGGAACCGGGGCCCGGGCCTGTGCCTTTTTATAATTGATCTGCCTGTTCCGGCAGGGTACAGCCGGGCTGCCAGTCTGCCCGGAGATAGTCTGCCGGGCAGGTGGAGCAGAGCCGGGTGATCCGCACCCCGCTCCCGCTGCGGATGCCTGTGAAGTACCGTCCGTCCCGCTCCAGCGTGACCGGTTCGGGCTGCCGGACAGGAAAAACCATGTCCATGGGAACCGGGGTATAGAGAATCATTCTCTCCCCTCCTCTTCCCGGGTGGAACGCTCCTCTTCGATCATGGTATAGAGGCAGTCGATGGCTTCCGCCAGCCCGCCCAGATGATCGATGAGCCCTTCCTCCACTGCGGCTTCGCCGTCCAGGACTGTACCCACATCCATCATCAGTTCGCCGGTGGTCATCATCAGTTCCCGGAACCGCTCCGGCGAGATGGAGGAATTATCGCACACAAAGCGGACGATACGCTCCTGCATCTTATCAAAATAGGAGAGGGTCTGGGGAACACCCAGCACCAGGCCGTTCATACGCACCGGATGGATGGTCATGGTGGCAGACGGCGCAATAAAGGACTGCCGGGCACTCACTGCCAGCGGCACGCCGATGGAATGTCCGCCGCCCAGCACCAGCGAAACGGTGGGTTTGTTCATGCCGGCAATGAGTTCGGCAATGGCAAGGCCTGCCTCCACATCACCGCCGACGGTATTGAGAATCACAATGAGCCCCTCAATCTGAGGGTCCTGCTGGATCGCCACCAGCTGAGGGATCACATGCTCATATTTGGTAGTCTTGTTCTGCGGAGGCAGGATATAATGCCCCTCCACCTGCCCGATAATCGTCAGACAGTGGATCACATACTTCCCGCCCGCAGGTGTCACCGACCCGGTTTTCACGATCTGCTGATCCTGATCAGCCCGGCGTTCGGTGAGCAGTTCCTCTTCTGTTTCCTCCTCGCAGCTTTTCGGCTTCTGGTCCTTATCCATGCCAGCTCCTCCTTTGCACAAAATTCCGGTTTTTACACCTTTATCCTGTGCACTGCCGCCGGTTTTATACCGGCACAGCGAAGGTCCGAAAATTAGAACCGAACCCGTTTCAAAAACGCGTCAGCATTTGCTGCCAGGATATTATAGCACACTCCCATTCCCGGTGCAATTTACCAGCCCCTTCGTTTTCAATATGTTCAAAATTGCAAAAAAAGAACCTCCCCCAGCCGGGGAAGGCTCCTGGATCAGTACAGACTCAATAGCCCCGTGTTTCCTCCAGGGATTCGTCCTGAAGAATGTACTGGTTGTGGACATTGTAGACCCGGAAATGTTCCTTGTCGTCCCGGATCACCACTGTTTCAATACCGGCGTTGATAATCATGCGCTTGCACATGGCACAGGGATTCGCCCCCTGGACATACTCTCCGGTCTGCACTTCCCGTCCCACCAGGAACAGAGTGGAGCCCAGCATATCCATCCGGGACGCCGAAATAATGGCATTGGCTTCGGCATGGACCGAACGGCACAGCTCATACCGCTCTCCCCGGGGGATCTGCAGCTTTTCCCGGGTGCAGTAGCCCAGGTCACAGCAGTTTTCCCGGCCCCGGGGCGCTCCCACATACCCGGTGGAGATGATCTGATCGTTCTTGACAATGATCGCTCCGAAATTCCGGCGCAGACAGGTTCCCCGAGCCAGTACAGTTTCAGCAATATCCAGATAATAATTCAGTTTGTCCCGGCGCATGACAGTCCTCACTCTCTTGTTCTGACAAAATTCGGCTTTTCTCCTATTGTACGGCAAAATGTTCTGGTCCGCAACAGAAATCTATCATTCCGTGCCCGGTTCTTTTATGCTATAATATCCACAGAGAAAACGGTCCTGTATCAATCCCGACCGGTTCCCATCAAACGGCTTTGTCCGCTTTCAGGAGGCATCCATGCAGAATCTGTCCAATATCTCGGTGATCCGGGATCTGCTCACCCGCTATGGCTTCACCTTTTCCAAGGCCCTGGGCCAGAATTTCCTCATCAATCCGTCGGTCTGCCCCCGTATGGCAGAACTGGGCGGCGCTGCGCCCGGCACCGGTATGATCGAGATCGGCGCCGGTATCGGTGTGCTCACAGCCGAACTTGCCAAGCGGGCGGATAAGGTGGTCTGTGTGGAGATCGACAGCCGTCTGCTCCCCATTCTGGACGAAACCCTCGGAGAATTCGATAATATCAGAATTGTCAACGACGACGTGCTGAAAGTGGATCTGCACCGGCTCATTGAAGAAGAATTCGCCGGCATGGAGGTGGCAGTCTGTGCCAACCTGCCCTACTACATCACCTCGCCCATCCTGATGCACCTGCTGGAGGAAAAGCTGCCCATCCGCTCCATTACAGTCATGGTGCAGAAGGAGGCCGCCGCCCGGCTCACTGCCGAACCCGGCACCCGGGAGGTGGGCGCCATCAGCATTGCTCTGCGCTACTACTGCACCCCGTCGGTATTGTTCCAGGTGAGCCGGGGCAGCTTCATGCCCGCCCCTGATGTGGACTCCACGGTGATCCGGCTGGATCTGCTGCCCGAACCGGCAGTGAAGGTCCGGGACGAGGCCCTCTTCTTCCAGACAGTGAAGGCAGCCTTTTCCCAGCGCCGCAAGACTCTGCCCAACTGTGTGAGCGGCTCCTTCCGCCTGCCCAAGGGGGAAGTAACTGCCCTGCTGGAGGCAGCGGGAATCCCAGCCACCGCCCGGGCGGAACAGCTCTCGATGGAGCAGTTCGGCGCCCTGTGCGAAGCCCTGTATGACCACGGCCTCCGGGGAACTCCCGGCGCCTTTTCCGAATAACCCCACAGAAAATCAGAACCGCCCGGCCTGTACAGATGCAGGCCGGGCGTTTTTTTGCTGGTTCAGCGCAGGTTCTCCCGGTTCAGGGCGTCCATCATATCGAGAATGAACCGCTTCTGTGCCGGAGTACAGGCCTGGAACTTTCCGGTGAACTCATCGGCAAGATAGGCAGACTGCTCGGTGGCAGTCCCCAACAGGACTGCGTCCGGGGTAACTCCCAGGGCATCGCAGATCCGCACCAGCGTTTCCAGGCTGGGAATGGAATAGCTGCGTTCAATATGGGAGAGAAAGTTGTTGGTGATCTCCGCCTTTTCTGCCAGACTGGCCTGGGTCATGCCCCTGCTTTTCCGCAGCTCGGCGATCCGTTTTCCGATCCGATTGTAGTCTACTGCCATCTTGCTTCACCTCTCCTGTTTAGGATAGTGCAGGACAATGGCGAATAAAACAAAATATAAGTACTATTATACTTGTAATGATAATCAATCTGCTTTATAATACAATTATACTTTTAATTACAATCCTGGAGGCAGCCCAGTGTTCAAATCCTCCCGGACAGCGGACACCTTCTTTGAAAACCTTGTAAATATCTTTATCCATGCATGCGCTCTTTTGCCGATCCTGTTGACAGTTTTCGTGCTTGCGGTGATGTTCCAGCAGACTTTCTCCTAAAAAATCGCAGCCCAGACAGCAGATACTGTCCGGGCTGCGATTGCGTTTATGAATCTTTGGGGAACCTTACTTGTGGTCTACCTCATACATATGGTTGATGAGTTCCAGCACCTTGCAGGAATAGCCCCACTCGTTATCATACCAGGCCACCAGCTTTACAAACCGGGGATTGAGCATGATACCGGCCTTCTCATCAAAGATGGAAGTACGGCTGTCGCCGATGAAGTCGCTGGATACCAGATCTTCATTGGTATAGCCGAGAATGCCCTTCATCTTGCCTTCGCTGGCTTCCTTGACGGCAGCACAGATTTCCTCATAGGTGGTATCCCGGGCCAGACGGACGGTGAGGTCTACGACCGACACATCCAGTGTGGGTACACGGAAGGACATACCGGTGAGCTTGCCCTTCAGCGAGGGGATTACCAGGGCACAAGCCTTGGCAGCACCGGTGGACGAAGGAATGATATTGCCCGAAGCTGCACGACCGCCTCTCCAATCCTTCTTGGAGGGACCGTCCACAGTCTTCTGGGTTGCTGTGGTGGAGTGTACAGTGGTCATCAGGCCTTCTTCAATGCCAAAGGTATCATGGATTACCTTTGCCAGCGGGGCCAGACAGTTGGTGGTGCAGGAAGCATTGGATACAACAGTCATATCCGGAGTATAAACTTCCTCATTGACACCCATGACAAAGGTGGGGGTATCCTTATCCTTGGCAGGAGCCGAGATCACAACCTTCTTGGCGCCGCCCTTGAGATGAGCCGATGCCTTTTCTGTGGTGGTGAATACACCGGTGGATTCTACAATGTATTCCGCACCGCATTCGCTCCACGGAATCTCCTCGGGATTCATGCAGCCATAAACTGCTACTTCCCGTCCGTTTACAACCAGCTTACCGTTCTCTGCCTTTACTTCGCCGTTGAAATGGCCATGAATGCTGTCATACTTGGTCATATAAACCATGTAGTCCAGATCCACAAACGGGTCATTGATGCCGACGATCTCATACTTTTCCGGCTGGGCCACCGCTGCGCGGAATACCAGACGACCGATGCGTCCAAACCCATTGATGCCAATTTTCACTGCCATGTTATAAAACACTCCTATCCACAGTTTCATTGTTTATGAGCTTATGTTTATTGTACCTGATTTGCCTGCGTTTTTCAATATATCCCGGAAATCCCTTCCACAGAAGTTCCGCTGTCCGGTTGAAATCCGATCTCCCCTTCTGTATAATAATGGTATATGACAGCTTTCGACAAAATTCGACCATCTCCGGCTGATGAATCTGTACACCACAGGTTATACTAAGTTCCGGTTGATTTTTTCACTGCGGAGGACAGCATCATGCAGCAAACTCCCTCTCCCATCGAACAGATCAAAATACTCTATACCAATACCAATCTCCCGGCAGCTCTCTATGGGGCAGACGGCAATGTGATCTGGCAGAATGCCGCCGCGCTGTATCTGGCACAGCTTTTCCCCTGTGAGGAATGGTCCGCTGCGGCTGTCCGGGAAACTGCTGCCCGCATTGCCGGCAATTCCGGACAGCCCCTGTCCTATCAGACCGTTTCGCTGGCCTATTATACCCTCACTGTCCTGCCGCTGGCTCCGGAAGGCCCCTTCCTGATCACCTACCTGCCCGGCGCCCGGGAACCCGAAACCCCGGACCTGATGCCGGCACTCCTGGCTGGGAATGCCCATCTGCGGCAGATCGTCGGGAGTCTCTTCTCGGCGGTGCTGGGACTGTGCAATGTGGAGGAGCTCTATGAGGATAAGCAGGGCTATCCGCTGATCCGGCAGATCAACCGGGACTGCCAGCGCCTGCTGGGGTCCGGGGAAAATCTGGAGCTCTATGCCCGGCTGTCGGCAGGACAGTCCGGCGAACCGGAGGTCTTTGATCTCACTGCCCATCTGGAGGATCTCTCCCGGGCGCTGACCTCCAAGCTGCGGCTGCAGCCCGGCATCGACTACTCGGACAAATTCTGCAAGGAACCGCTGGCAGTGCGCATCGATCCCCATCAGCTGGACTGCGCTGTCCTCAACCTGGTGGACAACAGCCTCCAGGCCCTGATGGAGAGCGAAGCCGCCACTCTGCGTCTTTCCCTGCGGCACAGCGGGGACGAAGCAGTCATCACCCTCACCGACAATGGCCCCAGCCTGCCCGCGGAATATGCCGAGCAGGTCTTTGAGCCCTTCTTCAGCCTGGACGAGAGCCGCCGCTCCCTGGGTCTGGGTCTGACTGTGACCCGCATGATCCTGGAACGCGCCGGCGGACGGGTGATGGCCTCCTTCCGGGAGGGCTACGGCACCACCATCTCGCTGATTCTGCCCCTCCAGCCCGGTCTGGAACCGCGCTCGGGCAAACTCCCCTCCGCCTCGGCGGACTACTTCGCCCGGGATTCGGTGCTGCACACCCTGCTCTCGGACATCATCGAGCCGCCCATGCCGTAAATTTTTGCGCAAAACAAGAACAGCCTGTCCGCTCCGGCATAAACCGGACCCGCGGACAGGCTGTTTTTATTCTGCTGTTATTCCGAGAGGGCGGATTTCTCCCGCTTGAAGAAGTAGAATCCCTCCGCTTTCTGCACCAGTTCCCAGCCCTCGGCTCCCAGCGTATTGAGCAGATTCTCCAGCTCCTGGGCCTGCTGTTCATACTGCCGGGTGGTCAGCGCCAGATTCACTGCCGGTGCGATCACCTTGTACTCAAACTGTTTCATGCCGTGCCCTCCTTTTACTGCCGTCCGCCCCGGTCAAAGAGGCGGTTCATCCGGGCAATGCGCTGGGCCAGCCGGTTGGTCAGGCTGCCACGGCGCAGCCGCCAGGTCCAGTTGTCCGCCGGGTTCTCAAAGCCCGAAAGCCGGGACGAACTGCCCAGCTCCAGGAAATCCTGCACCGGCGAGAGGACAATCGCCGCCTGGCTCAGCCACATGGTGCGCAGCACCGACCAGGCCTGGTCCCGGGGCAATGCCGTGCCGATGTACTCATTGACATCCTGTGCTGTGGCCTTGTCCAGGGTCTTGATCCAGCCCCGGATGGTATCGTCCGAACAGGTGCCCACATAGGCAATGGCAGTGCGGTCATACCAGTGGGGCAGATGCCGGGCAGCCGCCCGTTCCCCGAACCCCTTCTGGAAGGCATGGGTATAGCGGCCTGCCGCAGCCAGATCCCCGGCAGAGGCCCGTCCGATCTGCAGGAGGGTCTCGCAGAAGTCATCGGCTGTGACCCAGGTGGGCTCATAGAAGGCAAAGACCTCCTCCCCGTCCACCCGGCGGTAGACCTTGGTAATATCATAGAGCCGGCGGCTCCAGGCAAGGCGCTGCTTCCAGCGGTCGGCAAAGGCGTCCCGGAAGCTCACATCATTGGCAGCGGGATCGGTCCACAGCTCCACACTGGTTTCGGGCAGCTCGAAGGTCATCGACCCCATGAGCCGCACACCCTTCTGGGCAGCATACCGCCGGAGCTGTCCCCACTGTCCATAGAACAGGTACTGCAGGTATTCATAGAACCGGATGCGCCGGTCCAGACGGATGCGCAGCCGGTCCAGTTCCGCATGGGAACGCCGGGCCACTCCATCTCCCCAGAGCGGCAGGGGCAGGTACTGGAACTGCTCATAGATGGCGGCAAAGAGGGCATAGTCCTCCAGCCAGTCCTGATTGTCCTCCCGGAAGCGGTCAAAACTGCTGTCCGGCAGGGAACCCAGGGCATCAAATACCATTTCCAGCGCCTTGTATTTGGCGGCAGCTACCTTGGAATAGCTGATCTTGGCACGGTCCCGTCCCCAGTCCATCCGGGAGAGTTCCCGGCTGGAAAAGACACCCTGATCCACAAAGGGCTGCAGGTCGATGAGCAGGGGATTGCCTGCCCGGGCACAGAGAGCATTGTGCGGGGAGAAACTGCTGTCGGTATGGCAGATGGGCATGATCTCCCACACATGGACATCCGCCGAAGCCAGGAAGTCGATGAAATCACAGGCATCCCGGCCCAGTGTTCCAATGCCGAAATCCGACGGCAGTGAAAAAATGGGCATTACCACTCCGCTTGTACGCACAGATCTCCCCCCTTTATGATCGGCTCCGTCCGTCCCAGCCATACCGGCTGAGATCCACATGAAAATCCACCACTTCTACTCCTTCCGCCCGCAGACGCCGGGCCTGTTCCTGCCGGAAAGACCGGCTGGACAGTTCTCCCGAGGCGGACACCACCCGATGACAGGGCAATAGTTCCCCATAGGGATTGCGGGCCATGAGCATTCCCACCGCCCGGGCTGCCCGGGGACGCCCCGCTAGCAGAGCCAGTCCTCCATAGGTCACCACCCGTCCGGGCGGAACCTGCAGAAGCGCCTCTTCCACCCGCTGGGCAAAGGATGGTTCACTTGGATTCTTTGGTTCCATACTTCTCCTTCATATAGGCCTTGATGGGAACGGCTTCCCCATTCTGTCCCGCTACGAATACGCCGTCCAGCATACCGTCCAGTCCGGCCCGGAAGGCTTTGACATACTCCTGACGCAGCCGCTGCTGTTCGGCCTTTTCCTCCTCGGTCAGACCCACAGTCCGGGATTTCTGTGCCAGTTCATTGATGCGCTTGACTCTTTCGTCCAAACCTGCACACTCCTGTTCCTATATAATAATAGTATTGTAACATAAAGTTCCGTTCCCGGCAACGGCGAACGCAAAAAGCACGAAACGGCAACGCAGCCATCTCGTGCTTTCTGCTCAACAGGAAAAAGAAAAACAGGGGACTCTCCCCGCTGAACGCAGGGAAATGAAGGGGAAAACTTACTTCTTGGCGCCCATGGGACGGGGCTTTACACCTGCCGGAATGGGGCAGACATAACCGTCTCCCACCCGGGCCGCATGCTCTGCCTTGGCCTTTTCCAGCAGCTCCGGGGACTCGAACAGATCAATGGCAGTTCCAGCCATGACCCGTCCGGCCTGAAGCATGGCGGCATGGGCCACCGGTGCCTTGCCCTGGGCTACCAGCTGCCAGGAATGTCCGGGAGTACCCGAAGCATAGCAGGCGGTATTCACCTGGGCAGTGGGACAAACCCAGCTCACATCGCCCACATCGGTGGAACCAGCCATTGCCAGCTCCGAAGAGTGATAGGGCACGATGAAATCGTTGAGCGGATCGCCCAGATGCTTCCGGTAGAGCTCCTTCTCAGCGGGATCGGTGGCCTTGTCCAGCAGGGCTGCCACGGTGTCGCTCTTGTTCTCGATGCTCTCCCGGATCTGACGGGCAAATTCCCGGTCAGCGTCGGTGTGTTCCGGCAGGCCGGCTTCACACAGGTTCTTGTAGATCAGCTCCTCCATCACCGTATTGGGGATCAGGTTGGAGCAGGCTTTGTAGAAATCAATGGTCAGGTCGGTTTCGGTCATCATAGCCGCACCCTGGGCGATCTTGTTCACCCGGGCATAGATCTCCTGCACCTGGGCATTCTTGGGCGCCCGGATCAGATAGAGCACCTCAGCCTCCGGCTGCACCACATTGGGGGAATAACCGCCGGTATTGGTGATGGCATAGTGGATGCGTGCCTCCTGGATCACATGCTCCCGCAGGAACTGCACGCCGATGTTCATCAGCTCCACAGCGTCCAGGGCACTCCGGCCCAGATGAGGCGCTGCCGCTGCATGGGCTGCCACACCCTTGAAGTGGTAGGCCACCTGCACATTGGCAAGGCTGCTGCCGGTCATAACGGCATTGAGATCCGAGGGGTGCCAGGCCACAGCGGCATCCAGCTCGTCAAAGACGCCCTCCCGGGCCATGAATGCCTTGCCCGAACCGCCCTCTTCACCAGGGGTGCCGAAGTAGACCACCGTACCGCTGTGTCCGGTGTCCTCCAGGTACTTCTTGACGCCTACGGCGGCGGCAATGGAACCCACACCGAACATATTGTGTCCGCAGCCGTGACCGGCGGCGCCGGGACAGAGCGGCTCCCGGACTGCGCAGCCCGCCTTCTGGCTCAGGCCGGACAGGGCGTCGAACTCGCCCAGGATACCGATCACCGGCTTGCCGCTGCCATAGCGGGCGGTGAAAGCGGTTTCAATGCCAGCCACCCCACGGGTGACGGCAAAGCCCTCCTTTTCCAGCTGCCGGCAGAGTGCCTCTGCCGACTGATGCTCGGTAAAGGCCAGTTCCGCATAGTCCCAGATGGCGTCGCTCAGCGCCGCAAACTCGGACGCTTTGGAATCGATCACCTCATACACTGCTTTTTTATCCATGATACAGGCTCCTTCCATCGGTTCTCCCCTGCCCCATACCCGGGACAGGAGCTGTATTGATACCTTTATTTATTGTAGCACGCTTTTTCACCGGGGAAAAGCGCTGTTTCAGTCTGCCAGAGTGGCGGTCTCCGCTGCCGGCGCAGTCCGGCGGGCGCTGACCCGGCTGCCCACAGTCACAACTGCCAGGATGGCCCAGAACACACCGGTCACAGCCAGCGAGAACAGGAAGTTCGCCATGGTGCTGCCCGAGGCAATCACTGCCAGGGTCAGGGGAGTGGTGATCAGGCCGGACAGGGACAGCAGCGAGAAGCCCATGGAGAAGTCGGCCAGAGCGGGGGTCTCGTAGTCGGGATCGCAGATCTTCAGGAGCATCATACCGGTGATCATAACGCCGGTGGCAGTGCCCCAGGCAATGATGGAACGCTCAAAGGCATAGTCGCCCTTGAAGACGATGTCGCCCAGCTTGAAGACGAAGATGTAGGTGAGTACAAAACCGATAGCGCACATTACCAGGATGGGCACAGCATACTCCATAACGGCCTCAACGGGCAGGCTGGCAATGGCGGCAGTGATGGCGAAGTCGGACATGGCGCCGGAGATCCGGCTCTTGACCTTGGTATCGATGGCCCAGTCAAGGCCCAGCTTGATGATGAGGTGGTTGACGCCGAACATGATAACCATGGCATAGATCCACACAGGCATGCTGGAGAAGGCGGAGATACCGGTCTTGGCGAGGAGATCCAGCAGGCCATAGGCAGCGCCGCAGACGCCGAGAATGATGGCAAGGTGCAGGGAGATGGTCTCGATGGTGGAGGGCATGAAGGTCTCACGGCCCATGGAGGCGTGACGGCTGGTGTCGGCTACATAGCCCTTGGACATCTCAGCGGGAATATCGCCGGGCTTCTTGAGGACGGCGGTCTTACCCTTGGCAGCGGCGATGTTGATGAAGATGATACCCAGCAGCATACCGCCGATGATGCCGATGGTGGCAGTGGTAACCGCTACGCCCTGAGCGGTAGCCCAGTAATCCAGGCCCAGGCCCTCGAGGATCTTGCCCACAGCGCCGGCAGTGCCGTGACCGCCGCAGAAGCCCTGGCTCAGCTCATAGCCGAAGGTGCGGTAGAGATCATAGTCACCGGTGCTGCTGAAGAACAGGTTGGTTCCGAAGCCGATGGCGGACTGCATGAAGCTCAGTGCCGCAAACAGGGCGAAGGCCTTGAGCACATTGGGAGCGGTCTTTTTGCCGCTCTCGGCCTTGGGGGAACGGTTCATGAACATTCCCAGGGGAACCGCCGCGAAGATGGGAACGATCAGGGTGCCGGGCAGCAGCGACCAGTCGTTGATGTAGGTCTCAGGCACCCGGAGAATGGCATAATCACCCAGGACCATCGGTCCGAGCAGCAGTCCGATGAAGCCGCCGATCACCGATGCGGGCAGGAAGAGTTTCTGGAACAGTTTGACCTTGGCCCGCAGGAAGGTTCCCAGCAGAAGCAAGCCGCCGATAATGGAAAGGCTGCAGAGCAGCTCGGTAAGAAGCGAAGATGTAAGCATGATAATTTCCTCCAAATAACAAAAAATGGGACTGTGCTTTGCATCGCACAGTCCCTACACAACAGTTTATAGATTTGCTATAAAGCTGCCTTGGGATTCACATGGCGTTTCAAAGACTTGAGCCCGCTGGCCCTCGTCTTTTATCCGCCCCTGCCAATTCCCTTGCAGCAAGGCGTTTTCGCTTAAGCCAGCGCCTTATTCTGATTTCGTTCGGTCCGCTGCTGTCGCTGCGGCTGCTGCTGCGGCTGCTGTTCAGGCAGCACAAACTGGCAGGACTGCTGGCCCTGCTGTCGATTGGCATTATTCCGTACGAAATCAAAAGATCGGTCGCTAAGCATGAGTGAAAACCTCCTTCTGGCTTTTGCTTTTTGGATAGACCGCTGCCGCCTTTTTGCACCGGCGGCTGGTTTATGTTTTATTATACACACTTTGCTTCGCTTTGCAAGACTGAAATTTTCCGCCGCCTTTCGCAAGGTGAACCGCCGCACATTTCACTGTTGTGTAAAATTTACAGTTTATTCAAATCATGCGAACGCTCTGTTGTTCACTTTATCGATTCACCATGATGAAATTCCGGACTCCTTTGTAGATTTAGCTTGTTTTGGCTTGGAAATCCACCGGCAAATGCAGTGATTTTTTACAAAATTTACAGAACACCCCTTTTTCCCATCAAAACCGGCCTGAGTGCCTTGTCCAGATTTGTGTTCAGATAAAGAACAACTGTGCCTTGTCAGCGCAATTTCCTCTAAAAGAAGCCGCATAAAATTAGACATTTCGGCTATTTACAGTGCCAAAAATGAAATATCCCTTGCAGGAACATTCATGGTGGTATATAATGTTATTCAATCAAGAACAATCGTGAAAGGAGATCAGTATCATGGGCAAGCAGAATATCAAGGCAAATATTGCCAAGCACAGAGAAGCTCTGGAAAAGATGGCTCTGGACATCTGGGCAAAGCCGGAGGCCGGCTTCCGTGAGTTCAATGCCACCAAGCTGCAGCAGGATTATCTGAAGAATATGGGAGCTAAGATCACTTCACCGGTGGATGTGGTTGAAACTGCTTTCATCGCTGAGTATGGCAGCGGCAAGCCGATCATCGGTATTCTGGGTGAGTTCGATGCTCTGCCCGGTCTGAGCCAGAAGGCCGGCCTGACTGTTCAGGACCCGCTGGAGCCGGGTGCTTATGGTCACGCCTGCGGTCATAACCTGCTGGGTACAGCCGGTGTACTGGCATTCGCCGCTCTGATAGATACCATGAAGGAGGAAAATCTCCCCGGTACCCTGCGCTTCTATGCCTGTCCGGCAGAGGAGAACCTGTCCGGTAAGTCCTATATGGCAAGAGCCGGCGTCTTCAACGACCTGGATTGCTGCCTGACCTACCATCCGGGCAACCAGGACGCAGTCAGCGGCGGCAGCAACAATGCCTATACACTGATGGAATTTTACTTCAAGGGTATCCCTGCTCATGCCGGCGGCGCTCCGTGGCTGGGCCGCAGCGCCCTGGATGCCGTAGAACTGATGAACGTAGGCTGCAACTACCTGCGTGAACACATCATCGACGGCGGCCGGATGCACTATATCATCATCGACGGCGGTATGGCTCCCAACATTGTGCCCGCTACCGCTGCAGTACGGTACTCGGTACGCGCTCCCAAGATGGATCAGATGCAGGATATTGTCCGCCGCCTGATCCTCTGCGCGGAAGGCGCTGCCCACATGACCGAAACCACCATGACCTACTCGGTCAAGAGTGTCATGCACAACATGATGCCCAACTACACCATGAACGAAATTATGTATGAGAACCTCTGCCAGGTAACTCCCACCGAGTTCACCGACGAGGAGAAGAAGTTCATGGACGACATGGTTGCCACCTATGCTCCCGAAGCCATCGCGGCTGCCTGCAAGCAGTATGGATTCAGCTCGGCGGAACTGGAGCATGGCATGCGCATGAAGCCGGTTCTGTACGGCGACAAGAGCCAGTGCGGCGGCGGCAGCACCGATGTGGGCGATGTCAGCTACATCACCCCCACTGCCCAGTTCACCACAGCCTGTGCTCCCATTCCCGTATCGGCTCACACCTGGCAGTCCTGTTCCTGCTATGGTACTTCGGTTGGTACCAAGGGCATGATCCGTGCCGGCGAAGCCATGGCACTCACCGGCTATGACCTGTTCACCGACAAGAAGGATGTCATTGAAAAGGCCAAGGAAGAGCTGAAGGCCGACCTGGATGGCGCCACCTACACCCCCATCCCCGATGACATGATGCCTTACTACGATTGATCCAGCGCTGTGATCCACAGCCAAAAAGCCCGGAAAATTTCCGGGCTTTTTATATGCTCCGGCGGAGCTGGGGACAATCGCCGGGATTTGACAGCAGACGCGGAAATGCGGTATAATTTACCACAGAAACTTCACAGGAGGAACATTATGACATCACAGAACATCCGTGTCAAAAACCTGGTGATGGCTGCGCTGTTCACCGCCATCGGTGTTGTGCTGCCCCAGGCTTTCCACATGATTCCCAACGCGGGAAGCATCATTCTTCCCATGCACATTCCCGTCCTCATCTGCGGCATGACTGTGGGTGGTTTTTACCGTGCCATTGCCGGAGCCCTCACTGTTTCCCTTTCCATTCTCATCAATGGAATGCCCCCGCTCTTCCCCACCGGTGTCTGCATGATCGTGGAACTGGCTGTGTATGGCCTGGTATCCGGTGTGGCCTATAAGGCGCTCGGCTGCCGCATGAACCGCAAGCGCACCTATGCAGCTCTGATCATCGCCATGCTGGCTGGCCGTGCTGCCAATGGCCTGGCAATGACTGCCGCTATGGGTATGGCTGGCAAGGCCTATACCCTGCAGGCATTCCTCACCGCCGCATTTGTCACCGCTCTGCCCGGCATCATCATTCAGCTGGTGCTGATCCCGCCGGTTGTGATGGCTCTGGAAAAGACCCATCTCACCGCAAATGCCTGATAAAAATCCCCCGGCTTTCCCGCCGGGGGATTTTTTTGTGCGGAAAACGCATGCGGGCAAACACACCTGTAAAAACGAACACCCCGAACGGCGCAGGCGGCGGACAGACTTCCGCTCCTGATTTCTGTATCTTCACATTGCCCTTGGCTCTCCTGCCAGCTTTTTGCGAAGAACACATGTTGGCAGGCCGCCCGCAAAAGGCAAACACCTCGGACAGCGCAGGCAGCTGCTCGCCTCACTTCTCTGATTTCCGCATCGTCCTCCGGTCCCGCAGACCGGGAGGATTTTTGCGGGTGGTGTGCGCCAGACAGCCGGATCTGGATGGCGGCGGTCACTTCCGCCGAGATGGTCTATCACCGGGCAGCTCTCCCTCTTGCGGATGCCGAATTATTCTGCCGGATCAGCTTCAGTCCGGCGGGATTTCTGTATAGAAAAAGGACAGGCCCGAAAGCCTGTCCTTTTTTGAATCGATGGGAAAAAGATCGATTAATAGTTGGTTGCGTGGATCTGGAAGAATGCCTTGGGATGTGCACATACGGGGCAAACCTCGGGAGCCTTCTCGCCCTCGTGGATGTAGCCACAGTTGGAGCACTGCCATACAACCTTCTCGCTCTTGGCAAATACTTCGCCCTTCTCTACGTTAGCCAGCAGCTTGAGGTAACGAGCCTCATGCTCCTTCTCGATCAGACCAACCTGCTCGAACAGGAAAGCGATCTTGGTGAAGCCCTCTTCCTTAGCCTCAGCAGCGAACTTGGCATACATGTCGGTCCACTCGTAGTTCTCACCAGCAGCAGCGGCCTTCAGGTTCTCAGCAGTGGTGCCGATGCCCTTCTCCTCAGTAGCCAGCTTGAACCAGATCTTGGCGTGCTCCTTCTCGTTGCCGGCAG